>Ga0214544_1008746_pt1:0-15000 | contig 16516 bp, 12 predicted proteins | sample CNSS3metaG_FD_160074 | JGI IMG/M metagenome (GOLD analysis project Ga0214544, IMG submission 160074) | Root nodule microbial communities from cowpea collected in UCLA plant growth center, Los Angeles, California, USA - CNSS3 | ecosystem: Host-associated > Plants > Roots > Nodule | place...
GTATGAAAATGACAAAAAGTAGCTATAGGTTAAAGCATGGTGAATGTGTGTGAGAGAGTGTGGGTCCCACGGATGTGAGAGAGAGAAAAGAAAAAAAAAAGAATAAAAAAGTGATGTTGGGAGGAGTTGGTGTGTGTGACGTGAATAAAGTGAGTGAGAAAGTGAATCAGTGGTGTGCATGTGAGAGTGTGGGTCCCACGGATGAGAGAGAGAAAATAAAAGAAAAATAAATAAATAAAAAAGAAAGAAAAACAAGGTGAGATTGTGAGAAGTAGTGTGGGGTCATGATATTGGAGAGATTTTGGAATGGTGTGAAAAAAAGAAAGTGGGGGTGTGGTTAGAGAAAATGAAAGTCTAAAAATGGGTTAAAATAATGTATCAAACATGCTTTCCTTTTTTATTACTATTTTTTAACTAATTAATTTTCTTTCAAAATTTTAGTTTTCTCTTTTACATTTTATTTCACCTTTTTTTATCTTTTGCATTATTATTTTTTATTTATTATTTTTTTAATTTTGAAAATATATTTTATTTGTCCGGACGAAATTAGGTGTTGACAAATATAAAAGAAAATAACTAAGTTATGTCTCTCAAGCTCTTGGTCCAGCTTCCAAATATGTCACTCTCAAGTGTTTGCACTCCCCCTTGAAGGTCCCGACTCACTCCTTTTTCCTCTCGGTGTCCACTTAATTTGTTTTTCCTCACTACAACTGCACCTTTCAAAAAGGTTATCACCTACAAGGCTACCAAAAATAGTGAGTTTCAAGCCAAATGAACCAAGAGAAAATGAGTAGCCAACCACTTTTGAGAGTAAAAAGCAGAAAACAATAAAAGTTCAAATTTGAGGCAAGGACAACATCAAGTGATGGATTTAATGATAAACTCAATGGAGAGCCAATAAAGACAAGCAAGAAAACAAGCTAACCAATAAAGAAGGCACACAAAAGGAACCTAAGGAATGTATCTAGAATATGATGAACAAAGCTAAAATCAAAGAAAGACTCAAAACAAGTTGAATCAAGGGCATATGCAATTGATTTTGAAAAGAGCAGTATTCAATTTGGGAACTGTGCAAGTCAACTTGTATTTTGCTGAAACAAATATTGTGTTCAAATTCAATCAAGACTGAATCATTCTCTTTCAGATGCTTTTTCTCATCATACATTCTTTTTCAACTGATTTCTTTCTCTTTTTCTTTTCAGCTCTCAAAGATTTTAAACACAATTGACATAGTGCCAATGTGCTACTGCCAAATTAGTGATCAAATGCATATCACAGAGTTCAAAGGTGATTCAAATTAAACACAATGGAAACAGACATACAAGAATTGAATCCATTGGCCAATATATATAACTCAGCAGTATGCAATAGAATTGCATCAACCATAATCCAATTAATATGACACAGATTGCAACAAGAATCAACAAAGAAATGCACAGCTAGTGTAGTGAACTAGCAGAACTATGCATCAAAGTTCACAAAAATTGTGCCAACACAATCAAAGCAAAAAAATGAAACTGCAGATATATGACAGATGCACAGTCTAGGCCAATCACAGATACAAAAAAAATTGTGATATAACAAATGGAAGTGAGCAAAACAAATTTAATGTCAAATAACTGGAAACTGTTCAAACAAGAACAACACATAGCAAATCAACCAAGATTTTTCCAATTAACAAACTGAAATACTTTTTCAACACATATAAGCTAATGAATTGGAAACAAAAATGGCCAAAAACTAAGTCACTCAACCATAACAGATAGGTATGATTTAGCCAAAACAAAACGGTCAAGCGTGAAGTCTGCATAGCAGATTGTATCCACAAAGATAGTTAATCCAGAATGCACCAGCACAAAATTATATGGCAAAACTGAATCTGTTACACAGTAGTAAGTATCCACTGTAAGCCAAAACGCAAAGAAGGATCAACAAGATTTTACTTCAAATAGATGGATACGAATCTATGTAGAGCACTCAAAAATCAATCACAAGATAAGACTCATTCATTGAAAACAAAGTATTCAAGAACAAGGTGCTAACATAGCCTATGCCTTCACATGACCAAACTTGCATTTCCACACATAAAGTTTGATATGACTCAAATTACCGTGATGGAATGCGATTGAGGTGTGTCGGTCACAACAATCCTTAGCCAACAATTTTAATTTCAGGAAAGCAACAAATTCAAAGTGAAACAAAAATGCAGATGCATTTAGATAGGAAATGGAATTCAACAACAGATCAAAGCAATCAGCAACAAACTTAGCAAAAGTAAACATGAACAACTAGAATCATACACTGTTGAACAATCGTCAATGATCTAATAGCAATTAAGGAACTCCACAAAACACAGATGCAGACACTAGACTCAACATATTACAAATGAAAAGTAGAACAACACACAAAAAAGTATAGACAAATCTATGGAATCAATGACATATAAAACGTATTACACAAACTGATGACAAAACACGAGATTATAAAACTGAAAGCTAGGTAAGCAAATTGAAAGTAAAACCTATTTGACATGCATTGGAGTGGTAGATTCAACAATCTAGACATTTCATCAAAGTATTGATTCAGAAAAATCAGAACAAGCAAACTTGAATCAATTTTAGCAAGAAAAACATCAAGAGCACGAAATCAACAGAGAATCAGACTCAAATAATCATGAACAAGACGAAATCGAACATATAAAGAGAAAAATAGTAGAGATAGGGGTCGAATACTTAGCTTTGAAGACATCCGAGAACCGAGTGGCTCTGAATACCACTATGATGGAGCTTGGTGGAGACATGAAGCTTCAAGTGCAGCGGAAATGATGGAGAAAGCATGGAAGAGTGGAAGACAAGTTTGTAGGCTCTTACTTGCAATGGATAGGTGAAAGGATGAGCGATTTAGAGGTAGCTCTAGCCTAGGAAGGGGGCTAGAGGTAAAGAGAGTAAACTCTCTACAAGATGACTCTCAAGTGGCAATAGTGAGGAGTGTTCTTAACTCAAAGTGTCTATTGCACAAAAAATCAAGAGTGAAAATGTACAAATGGTCTACTTTTGGCTTTTATATGTGAGCCTAAAAGCTAGACTAATTCTTGGCCCTTAGATCAAGCTTGGAGGAGAAACTTTAATCATCACCCTTGGATGGTGGCTTGGAGAAGGAGGCATCTTCCTAGCCTTTGGATGAAGACTTGGAAAAGAAGACACTCTTTTAGCCCTTGGATGAAGGAGGCGCATGGGTGGAGTGTGGACTTGGCTCCATGGGATGCATGATCCATGAGGTGTAGGAAGGAGTGTTGACTTCCACTTAGTCCACCTTGAACTTTTGATAGCCCATGGCCAAATCTCCTATTGGGCTTAGTCAAGCCCAAATTTATCAATTCAACTACACATTGTTTGGCTTATTATTCTAGAAAACAAGGCCTAAACAATGGGCCAATGTTATTTCTCTTTGATACACCTCTTAAAATCTTCACATCTTCTTTGGCCCATGTAAAGAGTGTAAGAAGCCCATGTGGGTTTGGGCCATCTTGAATGAAGCTCAATTGGATCTTTTTGAGCATACTCCTTATTATTGAGCCTCTTGATGGGCTTGGGCTTGAAGGTGCATGTGGGCCATGTATTGGGCCTTGAGCATGATTTGGGCCTAGGCGTTGACCTAAGCTATAAGCCTTGTTGGGATCACATCACTATCTGCTCCTAACAGTTATTTCATCAGCCATGTGTTGCTTTTACTATTTTGTTTGACCAAAAAGCATGTTTAGTGTACAATTCCAATGTGCATGCAGCTCACATGATCTGAACTGATTGATTCACTCATAAAAACACATTGAAAACTCCATGAATGTGTGAGATATTGTTTTGGATTGCATTAATCTGGTTTGGGTAACCTAAAATGAATTAATTAGGAAAATATGCACCATTTAATCAACTATTTCTTAAATCAGTCTGTTCAATTATAAATATTGCACTTGTATTGTTGCATTTGCATCATACTTCTATGAGAAACAACCATCCCACACTCATCATGCCTCGTCATCAACAAAGAGCTACCCAATCTAATGATGAGCACTCCACTCCTTCTACCCCAAGGTCTCCAAATCAAGAACATCATGGGAGAATTGAAGCATGGTTTGAGGATCATGAGGACAACATTCAAGTGTTTCTCATTGAGATGAACAAGAAGCAAATCAACATTCCTAATGTGCTAAGATTCTCGTGGCTAAGGGCTGAAGGCTTTGAGAGCCTATTTCAACAACTCAAGCATCAAAAGTTGAAGGCATTCCTTGAACTTTCAGGGAAAATTTATCCAGACTTGATGAAGGTGTTTTTCACTAACTTGGAGTTCAAAAATGATGTGCTACTGTCAAGTATCAAGAGTGTTAACATGGAGATCAACAAGAAAGCTTGGAAAGATGCGGCTGGACTCAAATCAAGAGGTGTGCAAGTGAGAAAGGGAGAAACAAGGGTTGTTCCAAAATTCAACAAGGTTCAATATTATGGCCAATGCTTAAGGAATCCTGCTGCTGAGATCAAGCACTTCCATGTTAGTGGTCTTAAGGTGGATCAAAGGCTTCTTACTATGATTGTCATAAAAATCATAGTTCCACATGGTAGCAACCATTCAACGTTGAATGAAGGAGATTTGATACTCATGTATTGCATCCAACACAATATTCAAGTGGACTGGATTTATGTGTTTCGTGATCACATGCTCAAGGCCAAGAGACTCATGGATTTTAGGTTGCCATATGTGGTTTTGGTGTCAAAATTTATTGAATACTTTGGAATTGATGTAGAGGATGAGCTAGAAGAGTCAACTAGACTGTTGAACCATACCTCCAATCAAAATTTGCACAAAATGGGCTTTCTGAAGGTGGGAAATGCTTGGACAACTGCTAGTGCTATAGTTGGTGGTGCACATGAACATGAAGTTAGCCCAAGTGGTACAAATCAAGAGGAAAAACCAATTGCTAGACCCATGGACTTAATTCCCTACAACCCTCCATAGGATAGAGGCCCAGTGTACTCACATTTTGAGAGGATGGTGCTGAATCAGCTGCATGAGCTCAATGTGTCCCAACATGCACATCACAACTATTGCAATGAGAGATTCAATGTATTGGATAGCCAAATCCATGATATCCATGACATGCTGAACTCATTCTAGACCAGAAATGATCCTCAGGATGATTGAGTGTGTTGGTTGTTTAGGATCATGCATTGCATCCATGTGTTTGCGCTTTTTTAGTTTGTGCTTTGTCAGTTTCAGTTGGTTGTTTTTATTTTTAGTCGACTGATTATATCAGCTTTATGGTTTTATTTTCTGTTTTCAGTTTCTGTTGGTTGTATTTTGTTCCAATATTAATGAAATGATATGCAATGCTTGTTATCTTTATGCATTTGTTTTGTTTGATGAACCCAAAGGGGGAGAAAAATTGATAATAAAGCAAATGGATCAAATTGGACTAAATAAAAGCATTAAAATTGGAATTAAAATCAAATATGAATCTGAACCCATATTATTGATAGAGGGAGCATGTGCATATTTGTATGCTTGCTATTGCTACTGTAAATGTCTTTCAAGTTCACAAGTTTAAATCTAAGGTGTCACTTCTTCAATTTAATGGTATCCAACAAATGAAAGTAATTTGCAATGGAAGATTGAAGAAGATAGAGGTTGGCTTCATCAAATCAGGGGGAGAATGTTGACATGTGAAGCCAAGGTGGTGTGCTTCTTGAAGATTTTATGAAGATTTAATGAAGCCTTTTTGAACTATCTTGAAGGCACTACCATTGGAATGAAGCCTACATTGTGTGCTCTCCACATGATTACATCATTAAGAAAGTGTATTTGGTGTTTGTAATTCATATTATAGACCTTATAGCATTAATTAGATGTAATTTGGTCTTTGTTATGTTTTTAATCTGTTGAATGGTTTTTCAACAGGTTAAAATGTCTCTTTTAGTCTGTTGAATGGTTTTTCAACAGGTTAAAATGTTGGCTGCAGTAGTCTTAAACTGCAACAAATTCAATCAGTTGATTTATTTTTTGATCGACTGATTTCCTTTAAGTCAAGTGAAATCAACCGATTGATTTGGAAATCAACCTGTTGAATTTCGTAACAGTTTGACTATAAAAGTTGTGATTTTCGAAAGAGAGGTCTGTTGATCATTTTTTAGCACGAAATTGTTCTGGAAACTTGTGGAAACTCTCTCCTTCGTGATCATACATTTTGTAACAGTTGAAGATTGATCTTGGATCAATTCTTGTAGCTTTGGCTTGGTTTGAAGCTTGGATAAAGTGGTTTGTGGTAGGTTGGGTTGTGCTACCACTCAGATTTGATCTTTCTCAGGCTTTGTGTTTGTGCTTGGTGGTTTTCCAGGTCTACAAGAGGGTTTTTGCCGTGCTGTTGTGACTCTTGTGTGATTCAAGAGTCTTTTGTGTGGTTTTTGCATATTTTGAAAGTGTAAGGGTGGATACTTTGTAAATCTTTTGAAATAGTGCAAAGTTAAGCTTAGGTTGTCTTGACAAACTAGATGTAGCTCAGGTTTGAGTGAACTAATATAAAAATCTCGTTGTCTCCTCTCTTCTCTAACTTTTTTCTCTTGCATATTCATTTTAAAGTTTAAAGAACTTGTGCTTTAATCATCTTTTTCATGTTCTTGCATGTTTTCATGACATCTGCAGCATTAAGCATGTTTGCATAATAATTTAGAACCTGTCTTGATCATTCTTGTGCATTGTTCCTGGTTTAAAACTCAAATCTGCATTTCTGCATTTTTTCCAGTATTTCAGTCGACTGTTTTTCTGTTTCAATCGATTGATTATACCATAATAGAATCTGTTTAGTAAAATCAATATGTTAACTTTGTTTTTGATCGACTGAAAGTATACTGTCCAACACCTTTTGCATCCTAACTTGGTGATCTAATTGATTCAATTAAAGGTGGTTTTTAACATTCAAAGATAGCCTAATTTTTTAACTAGCCAATTTACCCCCCCCCCCCCTCTAGGCATTTCAACCATTTCAAAACTAACATACATATCCTTTCCTAAATACCCGTCCCATTTAAATTACTAAAATATCTATAATTTATAATGTAATATATATATATATATATATATATATATATATAGATATAGAATATGCTATAATATAGTTTTGGAATATCCATAAAAAAAGAATGAAACTTCTTTTTATAGATCTACATCGTTGGAGTTGGGAAAGGTTATTGATAATGATGCGAATAGATTTTTAGAGTTTATGACAATGAAGAAAAATTCTAGAACTAAGTTTATGAAAACAAAGTTTGATTATTACTTGGAAGAAGATAATTTTTCAGTTACACAAAAATTTGATATCCTATCATGGTGGAAAAAAAATAGGTTAAAGTTTCCAACCCTTCAAGCAATTGCAAGGGATGTTTTAGCTATTCCAATAACAATTGTGGTGGTCAAATATTAACTTCTCATTGTAGTCGACTTCATCATATTATTATAGAGGCTTTGATGTGTACAAGAAGTTAGATATGGAACTCAAACCATCTAAGTAAGTTACTCAAATTTATTAATATTTATTGTTAGTATTTTTTATGAATTCTAATTTAATATTCTACATTTGGTGTTTGTAGGTGTTAAAAAATTAAAAGAAAAAATATGTTCTCATAAGTGAAAATGAATCTGATGTGAAGGTACATTATATTCTAGTAATTAAAATTTTCAATTTCAATTATTATATTATATTTTTTTTTTCTATGTGTAGATGAATCGAATGCAAATGAAACCACTGATCGTTTGTAAAATGGTTAAATATGTTTTGGGTCCCTCACGTTTAAATGAAATTTGGAATTAGTCATTCTTCAAAAATTTTGACCAATTTAGCCCTTCATCTTTAGAAATGCGTGTATTTAGTCCTTTTAACCAAATTTTGATAAGTTTATTTGACGTTTCAAACGTGTTTTATGAAAATATTTGAATTAACATTAAAGCGAAAATGTGTCAAACGGTGTAAATAATTTAAATACTATCATGAAATGCGCTTAAAACGTCAGATAAACTTAACAAAATTTGGTTAAAAGGACTAAATCCACGTATTTCTAAAGATGAATGACTAAATTGGTCAAAAGTTTCGAAGATGGACTAATTTCAAATTTCACTGAAACTTGATGGACCAAAACATATTTAACCATTTGTAAATTTAATAAATATTTTGGTTATTATAAAATTTTAGTAATGTGTAATTGTTTAGTTTTTATATAATTATTTGAATTTTCTCTAGTTGATATTTGATACTTTAATTTGAGATTTATACTATTATAATATTTTTCTTAATATTTGACATCATGTAAAGAAAAAAGAGTATGTTATTTTAAAATTGAATATTTTGATAGTATCATGATTTCTTTGGTGTGATTTTTAAAATTTTTTATAAAAAAATTATTTAATTAATATTTGGAACAATAAAAAAAATGGATATAGATATGGGTATACTTCAAAAGTTATATATCGTTGGATTTGAGGATAAAGATGGAAATGAATTTTTATTATAAGAATGAGGATGAGATCATGATACCTATAATCATATTCGTTCCGCCCCATTTTCATCCCTATTTATATCTCAATTAAATATGCATCAAACTATCTAGATAATATCAATATGCGGGCTTAAAACGAAGATTTATTCTGGTATAATGTAACATTTAGGTTACCATGTTAAAACACACCAATTATTTATTACCACATAAAAAAAAATATTATTGAAAGTAACAAAATATACGGAAACTTACCCAAACTTATGCACAAAAAATATATAACAAACGTTCTCGAAAAAAAGTTAAACAAGTTTAAACATAGAAAGTTTATACCTACAGTTAAAAATAAATAAATAAATGATATAATATTATACCATTTATAATGAATTTAATTTTGAATCTCGAAAAAATCAACTTATTCCTAGAATAATTTTTTCTTTCCTAAAAATATGAAAAAAAAATTAAACTCTAAAAAATCAGCGTAATTAAATTTCTTGATTAAAAAATACAACAAAATTAAATTATAATCAACCTAAACATATATAATAATAATAATAACTAAATTTAGTACATATTTTAAAAATATTTTATACAGGAAATTTTTTTACCATAAAATATTGCATTATTTAAAATAAAAAAATAATTTATATAAAATTATAAGAAAATAGTTTAGTTATTCAACCACATTAATTTACACTTTTTTTAAATAACTTTATCATCAATTTTTTTTCCTACATTGACTAATTTGTTTTTTCATGTTTCAGGTCATTATTTAGATACATAATATCGCATGTTAAAATGAGTTTCCAGTTTAAAAAATTCTTGAAAATATCTACACATATTTTTTAAGTAATTAATTTTTATATATATTTGAAAAAGTCTTAATTTAATATTTCATAATTATTATTCATTGTGAAAAAGTCCTAATAAATTCAACAAAATGCTAAGGTGGTAGGTAGGGATGGCAAAAATACCCGTGTCCGCGGATATCCGCGGATAAAATCCGTGACGGATAGTTAATACCCGCGGGTAGCGGATAGCGGGTATTTTAATACCCGCTTATAAACGGGTTGGGTACGGGTATCATACTATCCGTACCCGCGGGTACCCGTTACCCGGAAAAAAATTAAAATTAAAATTAAAATTATATTTTATTAAGTTAAATTTAATTAAAATTAAAATTTGCAGTATATTTTATTATGTCAAATTTAATTATAATTAAAATTTAATTTAATTTAATTTAATTTTATATTTAATTTTTATAATTTTATATTAAACAATTTATAAAATATAAAATTTTTAAATATTTGCGGGTTTCGAGTATCCACGGATACCCGCGGGTTTTAAAGATATCCGCGGGTATTTTTTAAGCGGATACCCGATGAGTAAACGGGCAGGTAGCGGGCGAATTTTTTTTTTACGGGTCGAGTTGCGGGTATACACTATCCGTACTCGACCCGACCCGTTGCCATCTCTAGTGGTAGGTACCTTTAACATTTCCGTAAAATAGAAACATAAACCCAAGATAGAAATATTTTTCAAATTTTTAATACAAGTTTTCCAAAGCACTTCTAAGTTATAGAAAAACAGATGCATAGTTTTTCAACTACAAAAGGGATCAAAAACAAGTAAATAAGTCTTCATTCAGGTTGCTTAAGAGTCTTCAAAATCTTGCTATTTCTACTTTCCTTAGCTAAATCAAAAGAGTCATGCTTCTTTCTCTTTGAATGAGTAATCTCATCAGTGCAATCTTTTTCAGCACTCAAGTAATTTTACATCATCAAGAATGTGTATACCTTTGAAGGTGATGAGGACAGTAAAAAGCAGAAGTTGAAGCGTTCTTTGTTAGCATTGACCAATGGCACATCAAATTCCTTGCACACAATCAATGGAAAAAGTTTTTCTAGGTTGTGTTTGAGAATCTGAAGTGCCACATGATTTTTGTTTTTTCATGATTCTTGAATTGCTTAACATTAAACTTACAATTTTAGGAGCAGAAAGCCTTAGAAACTTTTCAATTATCAACTCATCATCTAATATTCTTTATACTGAATAAGAATACTGAAACTGTGAATTGCTCAACTTTTTTATCTCAACCTTAAAAAGCAAGATTTTTCCAATCAAGTCTTCGATATCTTTGGGAACACTTGTTGCATTGATGGCCTGCAAAATTTACTGATATCAACATAGAATTTGGATTCTCTATTAATTTTTTTTTCTGTATTGTTCATCTTCTCTAATTCAAAATACACTAATAAATACTAATTTTAATATTTTAAAATATATTAAAAAAAATAAAATACCAATTTATAATGTTCAACAGAACATAACAATAAGAATGTTGTGTGCTAAAATTGTACAAACCATCAACAGAAGGCAGTAGTTGTGCATGAAAAGCAGTTCCTAACCATGAATAAAATTGTATTACATGCCCTACATATATTTGCTTTTTTCACTTGGAGCACTGAAAATGTGGTTGTTGATGCAAATCTTGGGTTCTTATCACTTATGGTGAAGTTCTCATCTCGGTTGCAGAAAGAAGTTACATTCATATCTAAATAAAATAAGAATTTATTTTTATAATATTAATCTTTCACCGAAACCTACTTCAAATTAAGGTAAGGACATTTAAACTGGCAACCACAACACAAAAATGGATATACACATAACCAGAAGCAACCAATTACTGATATCAATGCTGGGCTGAATCAAACAAAACATGATGCAACAGATTATGACGTAGGTTCTACCACTTGAAACTGAGATGCAAGGACCGCGCGAACGCAGGTCCCCTTTGCAACAAATTATGATGTAGACTCTACCACTTGAGTAGACCTTAGAACAACATTACTTCGAAGTGCAATGAAAGTCACTGTCCTAGACCATGGACCTTCTTGATCATCCATTGATCCCGTCCAGGTAAGTATGTTGTTCAACCATACACACTTTTCTTTTGTAGCACAACTTTCATAATTCTCACCGCTCTCTCAGCGATGCGGGACTTGAAACTCTAATCTACTATCTTCAAAAACATAAATCTGATAACTTGACACCTCTGCCACCAGATACAGCAAATTGTTTGAAAATACTCAACTTGTAACAACAAACTTCAGAGAAAATTAACAATAATGTGCAAAGTGCAATCTTATCCTGGGTTTGCAAACTTAAAAACTTAAATATTTGAAAGAGAAACGACTGAATTTGTTATAAAACAATTAATTAATTAACATAGCACTATGTGAAATGAAAATATGAAACTTAAGAATAATGGCTTGCACTTGGTGCCATAGAATTTAGTTAAAAATTGATGACACATTAGGGAAGAAAAACTCGATTGCTTGGATATGAATTGGTCTCCTAGATCTATTTCATGCAAGATATTATCATGTAAATTGTTTTGTTTTGAAATATATGAATATGATAATTTTGAGATTTTAATCGTAAATTGTTATTGTTAAAATTGTTTTAAAAAGGTTGAATAGATGAGTTGTACTGTTTGTTTATGGAAGGAAGAAGTGTTCACGTTGTTAAAAAGTGATTTTGATTGAGTTGGAGAATTGGTAAAGTCTTGTTGAGTCTAGGAATATTTGATGAGTCATTTCATACATTGATTAGATAAGTATAACAGAAAAATATTAGAGGAGTTTAGGAATATATTGATTAGAAGAGTATAGCAGAAAACATTAGAGGAGTTTGTTGATGCATTGGTTAAATTAATTAGTCTAGCAATACACATTTAACAAGTCTTTTAGGTATTGATTAAACTAGTCTAATAATACATTAGTCAAGTATGTCCATACATAGATTAGACAGGTCTATTAATATACATTAAACAAACTTATTCATTCAGATAAATCTTGCAATATACATTAAACAAATTTAGTCATATACTAATTATATGAGTATAACAAATAACATTAGACGAGTCTAACAATACACATTATATGTGTTTGCCCATACATTGATTAGACAAATATAACAATCATACATTGATTAGAGAGTCTAAGAATGCACATTAGATGATTTTGTCCATACATTGATTACACGAGTCTAACAAGATAAGTTAAACAAGTTTGTTCATACACATATTAAACAAGTCTATTAATACAATTAGACAACTATTCTCTAGTTAGATGAGTCTTACAATACCATATACGGAATAGATATGTCTAACAATATACATTAGACAAATGTTTTTATATACTGATTAGACATCTAATAACATATATTAGACAAGTATGTCCATCTACTAATTAAAGAAGTTTAACAATATATATTACACCAGTAGTATGTCTGGCCATATATCGATTTGTCTTTTTTGCAAATATACTTAACATATTTTTGCATTTTCTGTCTTTTATTTTTAGAAAGTTTACTCTATATTGTTGTATATACTTTATCCTTTTTATTTTTACAAAATTCACTATGTACTTTTACAAACATGACATATTGACTTTCTAAATTTATAAATCATCTTTCACGCCGAAATCAAAACTTAATTATAAACTTGAAATATTTATTATTTCTTTCCTCAATGTAAAAATCTTTTTTAATAAACACAAATAAACACCAACATTGCATTTGGTGAAAAATATAAACAATATTTTTTAGAACAAGAGGTAGTTAAAGAAGCGTTATAAAAATACACATAAAACCATTGTATAAATTCCAAAAAGACCTTTCTGCCACTGTTAACACCAATCAAATTAACCTGTTTTTCCCAAATAACCTCGAAAAGTTCTAAATTTTTTATACAATTTTTGAAAAGCACTTCTAACTCATCTAAAAACAGATGCATAGTTTTTGAACTACAAAATGAATAAAAAACAAGTAAATGACTCTTCATTCAGTGTCCTTGAGAGTCTTCAAAATCTTGTTATTTCTACTTTCCATAGCTAAATCAAAAGAGTCATGTCTCTTTCTTTTTGAATGAGTAATCTCTTCAGTGCAATCTTTATCAGCACTCACACATGTGAAATCTTGCAGCAAATTCTGCTGCAAATGATGGTGAACTTAATTACTTCATTGAATACAAATTTTGCCAGAATTTGAAAACAAGAAGATTGGTTATGGAAATAAAGCCTCAAGTAACTTTACATGATCAAGAATGTGTATACCTTTGAAGGTGAGGTCAGTGTAGAGCAGAACTTGAATTTGTTAGCATTGACCAATGGCACATCAAATTCCTTGCACACAATCAATGGAAAAAAAGTTTATTTAGGTTGTTGTCTCGGAATCTGAAGTGCCACATAATTTTGTTTTTTCATAATTCTTGAATTGCTTAACATCAAACTTACAATTTTAAGAGCAGAAAGCTTTAGAAACTTTTCGATTATCAACTCATCATCTGATATTCTTTTTACTGCATAAGAAGACTGAAACTGTGAATTGTTCAACTTTTTTATCTCAACCTTAAAAAGCAAGATTTTTCCAATCAAGTCTTTGATTTCTCTGGGAACACTTGTTGCGTTGATGGCCTGCAAAATTTACTGATGTCAACATAGAATGTAGATTTTCTGTTGGATTTTTTCTGTGTTGTCCCTCTATTATGTCTTCAAAATAAACTAATAGATACTGATTTCGGTGTTTTAAAATATATTAAAAAGGTTATTAAAATACCAATATTAGTATATTTTAATGCTCAGCAGAAAACAACACCAAAAGACCTAGTAGAGAATTTGAACTAGTCAACATATTATAAGAATGAAGTATGTTTTGCAACCAAAACCATTATTTGGCAGAAATGGTCCAGATAAACCTTGTTATGTTTCTTTATCATATCTGCACATTTGATCTTCAATAAGGAAGAAACTTCATGATCAAAGACGACAAATGATGCAGAATCTGTGTCATCACTGACCCTTAGTTTGATTCGGTACCTTCAGAAGAAAACACAAACAGATCTTGTCAAAGCTAACTTATCTGCAATACAAAACTGTCTCAAGTTATGAAAGCTATACCTTGGGAAAGTAGTAACAACATGGAGATTGCAATTAGCACAGAAATACATATTGGAGTCTGGGAACACAGACTTATTACATTTGCAAGCTGTGTACCACCAGTTATCAGATTCTTCTATGTCTTTGATGGTGGCCAAAGTTATGCAAAAACAATCCTAAGAAAACTTTCTGTTAGCATGTATGTGTTTTTGATGGTTCAAACATGATAAGCAGTGAACAAAACTTGATAATAATAGACTTCTTAAAATATTCTTGTACACACCTCCTTCAAGTCTTTCAACTCTTCAATTGTTTTTCTTGGTGTTAAGAACAGGAAATCTTGCTCCATGTTGTACTTGGGAGAAGCATTAGGTTGGCTAAGCATTGTAGAAACAGCTTCACTATTTTGAGTGATTCTGTCAACAGTGTAAATTAAATTAAAACAACTCTTATGTTTCATATTCTCATGTGAAAAAGAGTACTGTTGTTACCTTTGCATAAGTTTTATAGACTCTGGAACATTCTCCCTA
>Ga0214544_1008747_pt1 | contig 16515 bp, 7 predicted proteins | sample CNSS3metaG_FD_160074 | JGI IMG/M metagenome (GOLD analysis project Ga0214544, IMG submission 160074) | Root nodule microbial communities from cowpea collected in UCLA plant growth center, Los Angeles, California, USA - CNSS3 | ecosystem: Host-associated > Plants > Roots > Nodule | place: USA...
GGATTGTGCTTGAGAAGTTGTTGTTAGAAAGATCTAGGAATTCAAGGGATCCTAAAGAGCCCAAGAACGAAGGAATGCTTCCGCAGAAGAAGTTACTCTGCAACACAAGCTCTGTTAACCCGGAACAAGCGCCAAGCTCTTTGGGCATTTCACCAGAAAATTTGTTTCCTTGAAGATATAATACGGAAAGGTGCTTCAAGTTTCCAAACTCTGAAGGGATGGAACCAGTGAAAGAATTGTATAAGTCAAGATTTACCAAACCCTCCAAATTGCCAAATGTTTGATTAGGGATATCTCCATTCAAGTTGTTGGTGGAAACACCAAATGACTGCATTCGTATGCAGTATTTAAGGCTAAATGGAATGTCTCCAACGAATCTATTTGTGTGCAGATAAAGTTCAGACAACATAGTAAGATTGCCGATGGCAGTAGGAATATTACCAGACAATTTGTTTTCTTGCAGGGCCAATCTTACTAGATTTTTAAGCCTTCCAATCGAATCTGGGACAGTTCCCTCCAGATAATTATCTGCCACCACGAAGTCGATTAAACCGATTAGCTGTCCAATTTCATCAGGTATCATTCCAGATATTCGATTCAACCCCATACTAAGAGTTGTCAGGTGGGTAGAAAAATTGCCTATGAGATCTGGAACCACGCCACCAAATCCATTACCATCCAAAAGAAGTAGGCGCAATTGAGTGCAATTGGTTAATGATGAAAGGAAATCCAAATCACTGGCTGTCCCTGTTCCAAAACTGTTGTACGCAATGTGAAACGTCTGAAGTCTCTTTAAGGTTCCCAAAGTGGGAGGAATTGGTCCACTTAAACCGTTTGAGGAGATCTCAAACGCTTGCAATCCGGTGATGTTGGATATTGAAGACGGGAAAGTTCCACTGAACTGGTTCCCTCCAACCAAGAATGCTCGAAGGTTTGGAAAAGCAAGTTGCATGTTTGGTGGAAAAGTACCAGATAACCGGTTTACCCCGAAAACAAAAATTTGAATATTGGAAAGGTTATAAAGAGAATCAGGCACTACTCCTGAAAAATCATTTAAACCAAAATTCAGCTCTTTCAAATTTGATAACCGACCCAAAACATGTGGTATACTTCCCACCAAATGATTTCTTGCCACTGTGATATTTTGGAGGGATGAAAGATTCCCCAAGGAAGGTGGGATAGTACCAACTAGATCATTGGCACCAAGAAGCAACTTATTAAGCCGTGTCATGGATCCAAGTCCAAACCAGGAGGGAATTTTTCCATTGAGTTTGTTGTACAACAAGTTAATGACCTCAAGTTTAGAGCAGTTGGTAAGGTACATAGGAATCTCACCATTTATATTGTTGTTGCTCAAGTCAAGAAGCTGCAACCTCTTTAGTCGACCAATTTGTGTCGGAATTTCACCATGCATGTTGATGTTGGAAAGAATGAGGGCTCTGAGGAACGTTAGATTTCCCAAGGATGGTCCAAGAGTACCATTCCAGTTCTGATTTTTCAAGTGCAAGACAGAGACTCTGATGTGGCCGCGACTGCATGTTACACCCTGCCACTCACATAAATGCAAAGAGTGGTTCCATGATGGAAGAGAATTAGGCACTCCATTGATAAGCTTCTTCTTCAAGGCAAGCAAAGCTACCTTATCACTCTCTGAACTCAAAACAAGAGCAACCGTAGCTGGTGTCGTGTACACCAAGGTTTGTGAAACAACACTGAGAAGAAACAGTACTACTGTTAGAGCCATTGTTTTGCATAGAGTAAGATACGAAGTGCATACATGAAATGTTTATCTTAGGTAACTTATTTCTGGACTAAACTTTTCTCCACTACATCACTCTTGATTTAAAAAAGAAAAAAAAGGACATTAATTTATTGACTAAACTTTTTTAATGACTAAAATCCAATGGGCTAAACTTATTTATTGACTAAACTTTTTTCCACTGCATTCACTGTTGATTTTAAAAAAAAAATAGATATTAATTTTTCATATTTTCATAATTGGAGTCCTGGTAAAAGACAGTTGAAGAAGTGCTCTTTTTATTTTGATATATTATAAAAATATTGTTGTTAACTAGTATGATAAATAGATCGATTCATAAGTTTTAAAAAGCTATACATGTTTAAGAACATTTTTTTTTCAAGAAAAGATTACTTTACAAATTTTTCAAAACAGGTTATAACAAGGTACTATTTTTATAAAAAAGAGATTACTTTTTAATTTACAGATATAGTTCATTTTTTTGAGGTTTCACTTTAAACTAATCTATTTTTTATTTTTTACAATGAAGAACAATTCAATTTGTGTTGATCTATTTCTTACAATTAAACCAATTCAACCGTGTACGCTTATATTAATTTATTTAGAAAAATATTATTATTATTATTATTATTATTATTATTATTATTTTAAACAACTTTCAAAAATAAGATGTACATATAGATTTAGATGAAGTTTAGATAGTGTTTGTGCATCTAAAAAACATGTAGTTCAATTTTTGCATGTGGGTCAGAGGATATATATTATCGATGAATTTATTCTATAACTAGGTTTATTTTTCAACAAAAAAATAGCAGTGAATATAAAAGCAAAATAAAAATAACATTGCAAGTTGATTTTGTCTCAAAAAGTAGCAAGAACGAGAGTTGAGAAGGATTAAAGTCCTGGTTTCTTATTTGTCGTAATTCCAAAAATTATATTTGTAAGTAATTCGTATATTTAAATGGTTAAATTATACTTTTTGGTTTTATTTTTACATTACTAAATTTTTAAAAATTTTATGTTCATTTCAATTACCAATTCTGTTTGGATTTATTTTGGTCTAATTAAACCTTAGACGTATCATATTTATATAAGGTATAATAAAAGAATAATTTAACTGATTAAAATATAATATATATATATATATATATATATAAAAGACTAAAAAATTGATTAAAATTCTATTCTTTCAAATTTCAGATATTAAAATTAAAAAAAAAACTAATAGAAATTAAATAAAAAATATTTTAAAAAAAATAACGCATCCTGGCTATCCTAAGTAGGGCATTATTAAATAATGAAGAAAGTGGAATTAAAAGCATTGGCATAATTTTATTCAATGATTTTGTTAAAAGATAGGAATGAGTTGGCAACAAAGAAGGATCTTAAAATTTTTTTAGTGAGACTTGGAAATTAGGAGTCTTCAGCTTTGTAAGACAAGGGGCTGTGAATGATTAGATAGTAAAAAAGTGAGGCCTGTAAGAGAGCATGGCCATATTTTAATAAAAAGTTGTACGAAAAGTTTGTAACATTTACATCTCTATTGCATCAGTAATTGTCATTAATTTGGGTCATTAATCTGGTTTCACACATTAATTGTCCACCCAAACTTTAATTTTTTGATGCAAAAGAAAAACTACTTCAATATGACAAGAAGTCAAGATTGGGTTCATAAAACAAATATCTCAGTGATGTAATTAGTGAAAGTTAATCAAAACACCATGATCATGGCAAGATTCTACAAACCCACTTACACCAACAAGAGTCCACCACTCATGTTAAAGATGCATTACAACCTCATATTCGTTAAAATAAGATGATTAGATTTAATTATATGTAATATACTTATCTCTTTTGAAATCTGATAATTTTAGTTTAATTTTATCAGTAAAAGTGTTGTGATGGATTAGAAGAAGAAATGTCTATAATCTGAAGTAGATTATCTTGTGATATGAATTTTTTAATGTATTGAATTTGATATTTTTATTATAATTTTGTCATTAAAAGATGTTGTGATGTTTAAGAAAAATAAGTATTTATAATATGATATATACTGTTGGAGGTAAATTAGCTGATATATCAATACATTAGAGTTAAATAAAAAAGGAATCAAATCTTTTTAAAAAAAATTAGAGTAAAAATATTTTAGAAGAAATTATGAGTGTCATTTTAAGTTAGCTTCTAACTTTTATTAACAAACAAACCTGTTTAGTCAATTAGTAGTATTTATTAAAATAATTGATTTAATAACTTGTAATATTTTTAAGATGCTTCTTTAAATAACATTTTAACTTCTAGTTTCTTAATCATTATTTACTGTCCTTAAAACATTTATTAAACTTACTATTTTTTTCCCAAGGAGGAATTTTATTATTCAATTATAATTTTTATTATATGCTCTAATTTTTTTTTATACATTTTACTTTAGCTATTCACTATTTACGTATTTATTTTATTAGTTAACACTACATTTATGATATTAATATACAGTCATATTACCATATTAAGCAACATATATTATTGTGCTTATTTATAATGTCTATCATGTTATTTTCATTTTAAATTTAATTGAAACATTTAAAATATAAGACTGAGAAATAAGAAGAAGAAAATGAAACCAAAAAATTAATTACAACAATTTTAAATATAAATAAAAATTAAAAAATTTTAAGATTAATTCAAAACTAAGCTTGTAATTGCTCAAAAATATTTTTATTATAAAATAAATTTATAAAAGCATTTATCTATTATTTAAATTGATAAATTTAATACGTCATTTTTAACCACTTTCCTTATTCAACTATAAAACTACATCTGAAACAGAGTTGACCTTTTCAACTTTAAACTGGCTCATTACTTTTGCCGAACAAAATGTAAAACATCCTTAAACTTTAAAAACATGATACATATCTTGCTTTCAAAATTTCAAGTATTTTTTGTGTTTTCCATCCATTATACGCTGTGAGAAGTTGGAATTTAAAATTAAAAAAAATGTTCATTGTTAATGAATCAGGAATAACTAAACTATGATGTTTGCAGCCTAAAAATTTGACGTGTGATTATTCACCCGGAATGAGCCAACGTTGAAAGTATTATTCACCAAAAATCCTACCTTCTAATCTGTTATAAAATTTTCTAGCAGTCTAAAGGGACACTGCCAGAGTTCAATGAGGCAACTATGTCTAGAAACTTGTGAGGGTTTCGTCTGTAAATGGGAAAGGATATGGGAGGCATACCAACAAGCCTAAGAGCAAAACTGTTATTCCAATGGCAACATATTTCTCATCAGGATCAGTTATTTCCTCAGAGAGTGGTGCAATTGGACCTCTTTGCAAGAAGAAAATGAGAACTACCCAGTAGAAAGCTACATCATTAACCAGTGACGAGAGTCCCAGTAACGCAATTGAAACTCCTGTGAAGCGTAATGAAGCCTGTGGAATAGACTGAAGTCAGTATCTTCACGTAAAGGAAACAAAGGAAGCAACTATGTGATGTAATTAGTCAAATATTATCATGATACTCACAAATCAAGTTTTGCTTATAAGAGTTTGCTTGTTCAAAAATATTACTAAATCTTGTACCTTTCTTCCCCATAGGGCAAAAGAAATTCGCCCTCCATCAAGCTCTCCGGCTGGAATGCTGTTAATGGCATTGATAAGGAGTCCTGCCCAAGCCCAAATCACAAGAGGGTTGATAGAAATTGCGGTTCCTTCCTTGAGAACGTTACCAAGAAGCAGCTTTGCTAAAAAAGTAAATAAAAATGGTCACTACATATTGATAAAAGTATTAAGTACTACATCGGGCAGCCACTGGATTTAATTTGTTGCTCTTCTGTGGTAGTAATAATAGCAAATAAATGCTCATTTTAAATTATTTTGATAAACCCATAAATGAATGCAGACACAGTCTATCTAAATTTCTTTATGCTTACTATAGTGAGTAGCTTACCAATACCGCCGGCAAGAAACGACTCGTGAAACACAGAAGCATCAACAACAACACCAAGACCATCACTGGGAGGCAAGACAAAACCAATAAGCAGAAGCAAAAGACCCAAGAAATAGCCAGCTAATGGTCCGGCAGCTGCAACCTTGAGCAGATCTTCACGATTGGGTACTATGTTTCTTATCCTCGTAATGGCACCAAAGGAGCCTATCTGCCGACCAAATTACGCATCAGATTTCTGTATCTCGTATTAAGATGCTAGAAATTCTATATAACAAGAGAAAATTTGGCCATTGGCCAATATCTAATTGTACATATCAGCAAAATGTCCGTTTGAATATCGACACCAAATTATACCATATTAAATTAGTTGGCAATAAACATGAGAAGAAAAGACATCACTCCATCTCTACAGCACCACAATATTAACCAATCCAGGAGAATTAAGATGAATGCCACCATTTTCAGACACCAATTACAGTCATGCAATTCCGAAGGCAAGATTTGACTTTGTAGAAAAGCAACAGAAGCAATTCCCAAATGACAATGTAACAAAAGGTCTCACGCAATTTAATACCAACCACCAGTTATAATGTGCAAGACAAGCACAGATGGAATGCTTCAAATTGTCATGCATCAACAAGGATAAAAAATAATCCAACATAAAAATAAATGCATGCTCTATGCAAGTATACATACTCCGAATGATTTAAGTAATACATACCAGATGAAAAACATGATACCCTCCATTATTGTCATTTAATTGAAGAAATATCTTTACCAAAAAAATATGATAGAAGATAAATAATTTTATCTTATAACCTGCCAGCTAGGAACAAAGTACGGGACCCCAAGTTTAACTCCAGTGTCTTTGGCAGCTAAAAAGTGACCAAGCTCATGTACCCCCAGAATAAGTGCAGTAACAAGGGCTCCAGGTAGGCCATCCTTTAACAAGTTCAGATTATCGAAAGATGATCTGGAACATTAATAATAGTAATTTGGTGAAACATAAAAAATGTGTAGTAAACTAACAAATATCTTCTTATATGTAGAATAATTATTCATAAACATTTAAGAAATAAATCTTTAACTGATAATCAAGTGCTAAAGCCTATGCACACCAATCTAAACTTATGCTGTAATTAGAACCTACAATATATGGAAAATACTTTCACTAGCATTTGGTTCAAAAAAAAGTTCTATTTTTTTTTTCACTTTTAATTACAAGAAAAATCACTTTATTTTCACTTTTCTCATTTGCAAAAAGTTTGCATGACATGTCTTTGTTTCACACAAAAAAAAAATGTTCAGTTTTCTTTTTAAAACTTTCACTTTTACTTGAAAATTCTCCTTATTTTCACTTTCGTTATCTTCAAAAAGGTTTGAATGAAAACAGTGAAATTAAAAGACATGTTGTAATTAAAGTGAAAACAGAATAACTTAACTAAACCAAGTGATTTCTAAATTTTATTGAATAATTATAAATGCATACCAAATTGAAGCATAATGGAACAACTAATCAACCAAGATAATACAAAAAGACCAATGAATTATTCCTATGAAAGCTGGACCAGAATTCATCACTAGTTGAAGTAATTATTGAACCAAATGACACCTAAATTTCCCTTTGTAGTTATAGGTGCATACGAAATTGAAGCATCTATAATACGAAACAATCAGTCAACCAGGAAAATGACAACAAGAAATAAAGATTTATTCCTATGAAAAAGACAACAATTCATCACTAATTAAATTATTTTATGAGACCATCCTATTTAAGAATATACAGCCTGGAAGATAGACATGTATTTACCTAAACAATGTATTTGTAATACTTTTGAACTTATTACTCAAGCGAAGGAGTATACACGATTGTATCAGTATAGTAAATAAAACACATGAAATAGTTTTGTGTGACAGAACACTCTTGCCTAAGACATATCAACGTATGAAGTGACAATTTAAGGCATAAGAAAACAGCTCACAATAAATCGGATTGCAAAGCAGGAACATTGCGAATAAGTAAGGTAAAAACCGTAACCAGTCCAAAAGCTCCAGCAGCAAACCACTCAGGTACGGCTGCCATTATAAGTAACACCAGAATTACAAATGATGAGCTTTACGAAAAACAATTTTTGATCCACAATGTTGCAAAAGCTAAAACAAGTACCAGTTGTCTCTGGTTGTAAGGTTGTTCTTGGAACTACAACAGCCACTGGCTTGTCATCCTCTGGATTTACTAAAAGAAAAAGCTTGTACTCGTCTCCAAAATTATCCTACAATAATAACCATGCATAAATATAGTTCAGACATTGATTTAGACTAGAATCGCTCACAAAATCACTTAAGCAGAGAAATAGAAAATACTACACACTTTCAATCTCTTAGAAATTTTATCATAACTTTTAGCAGCTTGCCCTCGCAAGTTCCCTTTGAACAACACTCCACCCTGGCAGAAAAGAAGGACCCAAACTTCATACAAGACCTATTCACGTTAGGAAAAATACATTATAGGAAAGATAGGCTCACACCTCATAAGGATCTTGGCTTGTTACAAAAAAGGTATCGAAGCCAAAAACTTGGTTCCTTAAAATTTCGATTGTTTCCTTAGGAATTTTTATTGCTTCATCCAATTTCTGAGGCTGTAAAAACACATAAATAACAGAAACATGGAAAAATTAAAAACAAAAACAGAAAAGAGAATGGCTCTTCTAAAGGAGGAAATACTTGATACAGAGTAATCACCTTCACACCTGGCAGAGGTGACCCACTGGCAACTTCATCGCTATCCAAACTCTGTTCTAACCATAAGGCCGTAGAATGAGAGATAATAAAAGTATCACATAATGTTCCTAACTTCAAATGACAATTTTATTTTCATCTTTTCTCTTTTTGAGTACTCAAACTGATATTGAATCCATGAAAGAATAGTTATAATATTTATTAAGGAGATTATAGCAGCATACAAAATTGATGGAATCAGAGTGGCAAAACTAGGTATCATTTTAAGGATTTAGTTCTGACAAATGGTGGTGACGCAGACTTATTAAAAACATTTTATCGCAGCCTAAAAAATTCTTTACACATTATAAGTAAATAAGAAATGAAATCAATTGCATAAGATAAATTCTTGAGTACATTATGTCCGTGAGTAACAGGTTTTATAGAAGTCTTCAACAATAAGATAATAAACAATGAGAAGAGAGTGCATGTGTGTGTGTATACTGAACAACCTTTGCCAACATATTTGTATCTAATCAAACTTATAATGGAAATTCACCAAGTCAAACATTACCTGCACATCATTTTGATCCTTATTTGCATCACTAAATTCATTTAGTTGTTCTCCATCTACAGGAGCAGAGGTACTTTGCACAGAGGAATCTTCCGAAGGTAGTGTTTCTCCATTTTTATATGCTTCTTTCTCCTAGGTAAATTAAAAATTGCATATTGTCAGGGTAAAAGCATGTCTAAATTGTGTTTGAGTGCAAACAATATAAGGAAAAAAAATATTTATTTTTATCCTAATAACTAAAACACAACCCATTAAATTATGTTGAATTAAAATTTGCTGAAAGGTCCACATTCCAACTGACAACTTTTGCCTTTTTGATCCCCTCTCTATCTCTATTCAACGTATAAGCTGTTTTCAAGGCAAGAAGTTTGTTCATTTGAATTGATTTTTTGTCTAAATCCATCCATGTGATCCACTAAAGTAAGCACAGCTCTCTAACACATTTTGTTTTTCATTTAGGAGACTCAAAAGATTGTCTTATCTGAAGAAAACCTAACTCCTTGGCTTCTTGCACCAAAAGTTATTCGTTATGTATTCCAATTTGGCTTAACGATGTTTTAAGTACCTAGTAAATTTAGGTGTTTTGATTGAGTCTGTTAAAAGATTTTACTTTCTATTGAGGTAATAAAACTTAATTAAGGCTCCAATTTATCCACCATTTTCATAAATTGAAATGAGAGAGAGCATTAATAGAACGTAACGGTAGTATAATTCATCCTCATACTTCTCCTTCACAATCAAATATCATTTGGGAGTTGAGACCTCAAACTAGCCAGCTGCAAGCGTTAACAAACGAGTTCAATAAAAAATCCAACTCTCATCAAATTGTGCTGAAATACGGCAAGCCTGTAAGGAAGCCTTTGGCTTAGTTGATGAAGATAAGTAAACGTTCAAGAGTGTCATACATTGAATGATAAATTTAAAATATTTAACGAAAAATATTTATTAAATTAAAAGCACAAACACTATATTAAAAGTATTAAATACTACTTAAGCATTGTCTTATTATCATTCGTTAGCAGACCCGAAAAGAAAACATGCAAGAAATTTCGAGCAATTATGGAAAGTTAAATTAAATTCAAGTCAGAAGTCATCATGATATCACACTTCAACTTCTGAAGCCTAATGTCAGTGAAAACGAACATGCTGACTCCTGAAGAAAAATCCAGCAACAAAAGGAGTTAAAAAAAATGCAAAAACAGGCAGCAAACTGAAAGTACCGTCTCGTCGCCGCCGTTTTGTGGCTCAGTAACACTACAAGCAATCCCTCGCCTCCGGCTCGATCTATTCCAGTTGAAAACCCAACGGCATTTGAAGCCAAATCAGCAACAATCGGAAAACAGAACGATATCCGGTACATAGAAAAAGAAACTCGTACCTACCTCGGGTTCCGGAACAACTTGAACGAAGTAAACCGACAACGCGAATGAGGAAAGCCGTGGGAGCGGTGAAAACGGAGATCAAATTCGAAGCAAGAGGTGCAGCGGGACAGAGGAGGGAGGAGATTCCCGCGAAAAGCTGATGGAGCTGCTAGCGAGAGACTCATGGTTCCGTTTGGAGCGAGCAGTGCCTCTAATTGAGATGAAACCCTAGCGCCATTGAAACGAATGAAGATTGAAGAAATCGGTGGAGAAGATGAAGCAGTGGCAACAAGGAGGAATCAATTATCCGCTATAATTTTTCTTAAATACCCGCGCAATGATATTTTCCGCAGGGACGAATATGAAGCGGGCGGAGTTCCGAAGGCCAATCAGCGCTTGACACCTAAGTGGATTAAACGACTAGATAGAATCCTTTTGTTTTTCTTTATTAATTTTTTTTATTGAATTTGCAACGTGGAATATAAACAGGACACGCGTTTGTTATGGGAATTTCTTGTCCTATTATGCAAACTTAATGATAAACATAACTACTGTAAAAGTCATGTTTATTGCAATATATTACAAACCGCAACTTTTCATATTAATAAAAAATAAAATCTTTATTTGTCATCACTTTGTTATTATTATCTATTTTTTTTAAATAAATCAAGATATTTAATATTGTAATCTTCCTTAAACTTCAAATCTTTTAAGATCCCTATTAATAGTTCTTCTTAGAACATAATCACAAGACAAAACGATCAAAACATATACATCACTAAAGTTGGTTTTACCTCTTTTGACAAAACATAGAAGTTAAACTTTAGTCAATATACTTTAAAATCATCTATCTATTGACAACCGTGTTGAATATTTTTTATGGTTTAGATTAAAGTCCTGCTTCTTAGTTTAGATTTCAAATTCATTGGCCCTGGACAGAACAGAACATGGCAAATTTTAACTATTAGTGGGAGAACAATTTAATTGCACCTTTGTTTAGGATCTCATGTTAATGTTAGACAATGTAACAAAAATAAATCAATTGAGACATCTTCAGTGTCTCATGGATAACAAGTGGATACGTATGAGCCTAGCCTACTTGCAATGGCAAAACAATGGTCAATAGATTCATTTACTTGCATTCTGGTTTTTCATCCCATCTACACCTGCGCCTTCTACTACTGCCACTTCGAGGAGCTTCATACTGCCCAATCATCTTTTCAATTTGTTCAGATAATGGTGGAATTGGAAAGTGGACATATTCTTTATCCTCATCACCACCATTACCAATCCATCCATAGTAACCTTCACGCTTGTGACTCGGAAGAGGATTAAATGCTTTTGAAGATTGAATCATAAGAGCCTTGTCAGAAGGGCTCTTAACTTTGTTCACAATGGTGCTATTGTCATTGATTCCTTTGACATGATCTGAAGACTTTTGCTCATTTTTTGACTTGTTCGTGCCTTGTTCAGGTCCTCCTACTGCAGCCTGCAAGGCCAGATCCCCAACATCTACAAATTGACAGGTTTAGCATAAGCAGAATAATAGTCAGAGTAAGTGTTACTTTACTCTTCTGGGAAATCAGACATTTTTCTCAAATGTGATGCAGTTAAGCAGCAATTATCATGTCTTTGAATTCAGAATCAGAACTATTGTTTTGAATTACAGAAAAAACTTCAACTTCTATCTTAGTTTTGGTTCAGTTTAATGAATTATAAATACTAGATAATAAGTCTAGTGAATAAATAATTGTGAATGTCATCCAAAGAGATATACCAATTATCAATTATCAACCTTGATAATTGAAGTTCAGAACGCTAAAACTCTTGATGGCAGTGAAGGGTTATGCTAACATATTTCAAATGGGTGCAATTGAGAGGATGTAATAAAATTACCAATTTCTAGATTGTCGAGTAATGCATCTCCTTGATCACTGGATTGAGTAGTTAAGTCAAAAGCATCACTACCAGTATGCAATACAGTGATTTCAGACACCAGTCCAGAAGAACCAACATCAGAAATCCCAGCACATGAAGGACCAACATCAGAAATCCCAGCACATGGTGTCACATTATTAACACCATCTCCTCTTTCACCATCCTGCAAATAAAGTACACATTACTTTGCCTAAAACAAATAAGTAACATTCAAGAGAATTCTTTCAAAAAAATCATTTGATTGTACATTCTGCAGATGCTAAACATTTCACCTTATCTTTTTCTGCAGCAACTTCTTGTTTGCTAAGTAAGGTCTCGATTAAGAGCTTGTAAGAGGTCTCTTCAATAAAGGGCCATCCTTGAGTTCCACCATACACCTGAAAAACCCCACAGGTTAAAATGAAAACCAAAACTCTAAAAACGAAACATTTAGCATTTTTCTTCCTTTAGATCTTCAGAGAAGAGAAAACCAACATCGAGAAGCTCTTCAACCGTTTCTCGAGTCAGTCTTGTCCCAAATCCAAATTGACGCATTGCGTCCAGGGCAGCATCCATGCGCGTGGTACCCGTCGTCCTCTGCAGACAAAAGAAAGAGGAACACTCGAAAACACGTTAAAACGAAAGAGGAAGAAAAAATTAAAACTTGATAAACATAACATGAAAAAATTCAGAGGTTTTAGAAAAAAAAAATTAAGGAAGGTGAGAAATAAGGGGGAATGAACAAGAAAGCTTGAAATGAAGGACCTTTCTGGGTTTTCGTTCCCTTGACGCCATTTCCAAGCCTCCTTTCAGCGCAAGAAAAAAAAAACTTTCTTTCCTTCTAGTTGAGTTGGTGAGGAAGAGAATACGGTGAATAAAATGAAAGGGAAAAAATACACTTCAAAATTGAAATGTGTAACTGGTTCGGTATCCTCTGCGAGCTTCACTAAGAGAAGGTTCCATGAGAGTGTATATTACAACTTATGTAAATATTAACAAAGGTGAACAAAAACAACATTTTCATTTGGGGAAATGTTTCTTTGACACTCAACTTATAAGGGGAATATAGTCGAGAAAATGGAACCCTTTCATTTATTACATTTTTGTGCGGTTGCGAGAAAACAAACAGAGGATGGAAAGAGAATAAAAAAGAAAGAAAGAATTAAAAAAGTATGGGAGGAACAAGAAGTTTGATATTTTTACCTAGAACACGGTATATGAATTAAAAAATTACTTAGATAAATAAATATGTGTATAGCATAATTGTTTTAGGTCAAATTTCGATTTTTGAGAACATCTGATTAAAAGAAAATTAGTTAAAAAATAAATCACAACTCGATTCTCAAGAATAAAATTTTAAATTATAACTTAAAGGAAATGGATTAAAAAAAAGTTAGAATTTTTTTTTTTTCATGGTTCAATTTTTCGGAAACCAAATTCTAATCGGAAAAAAAAAACACGCTTGATTTTTGAAGAGGAGTAAAAGAAAATATTTGTATAATAGGTTATTATCATTATATGTCGGAATATTTTTATGTTAATTGTAGTGTTTTTTTAACCTTTCTCCTCTTCCAAACCATATTTTTTTCTCCTTCTCTTCCGACCAAACTTTACGTTATATTGTTGAGATCAATCCATTAAATTTAATTAAACAAATATTAGTATTAATTAATTTGACAAATAAATATATATATTTTGATAAAAAATGATTGTGAAATATTGTCACGATATGTAAATGCTAAAATTTTTTATATACTATATTATTATTGGATTATATATTTTTCATATATGAATTGCTGTGAAATAATGTAATTATATATATATATAACATTAATCTTATATATATAAACTATTTAATATTGTATTTTTGTTTAAAATTTTAAGATAATACGGTTATGGTGTTAGAATTAATTGACGAATTAATTTTAATAGTGACTCATTTGAAATATTATGATGGATCCAATTGTGATTTAATAAAATATAAAGATTTATTGGTTATTATTATGGGAAGTGATAATAAAAAAAATAAAGATAAAATAAAATAAAAACCAACTTGATGGACGTTGGTATAAAAAGGAATTGGAGTTCTGTCTCTGGACATAAGGTTCTTTTCACATTAACCCATCAAGAGAAAGAAAGGCAAAGAGATCGAAGAGCATACAAGATTACAAATTTGAACAACGCATATTCACAGGATCTCTCATTGATCAAGGTTAGTGCTCTATTATGTTTTATCCTGTGAGAATCATAAATCTTAAATATTCTTAATTAGTTTTTACATGTGATATCAGAGTAAGGTTATAGGATTTATGATTCTCCTATTATATAATGTTTCTCTTATGTTTTCTCCTAATGTTATAAACCCTAATTTAATTTTATAAACGATGTTGCTGCCATTAAAATATTGTATTCACTGTTGCCATTAATCAGAATTTATGCGTGCGCGTGCTTTACTGTAATGGTGTTTTGTTTTTAATTGGCAATTGAATGAAGATATAATAATACTGTTATGTGCGAAAATGTTATTATTATTATTATTTTATTTTATTTTAATTTAGAATAAAGTAATGTGTGAATGGCTTAAAAACGGTTAGTGTGTGAATGGCAAAGTGAATGGCATTGAAAGTTTAAAAAACCCACCTGTGAACGTGTTTTTTGAAATGAGGTAGTGAATGGAATAAAACTACCCATGTCTGAACGTGCTTAGGGAAAATAGGTAATGTTTTGATTGGTTTACGTCACCAATAAAATTAATATTAATTATTTTATTTATATAAATAATTAATTATTTTATTTTAATTTATAATAATATTTATGGTTGTTATTGTTAAATTAAAATTAATGAGGATGTTATATAAATTTTATAGCAATTAAATGTATGTGTATTTATTTATTTGAAATTAAGTATGATAAATTTTGTTAGTCACCAAATGACCAAAATTTTAAAGTTTATATGATTTCAAATTATTAATGTTTTTTATTTTAATTACCCATAGTATGGATGCTAAATTATGAATAATTAAATTTATGGGTTAATTGAAATTCATTAATTATAAGACATTTAAGAATCGCCCAAAGGTTGATTAATTGTTCTCATAATTAATGAACATGATTGTAGATAATTTTGTATGCGTCACTAGTTTTATTTATATACCCAAAGGTAGTAGGTGATTCTAGTTTATGCATATTTTAATTATCAATAATGTTATAATATGATTAGCATCATTATGTTTATGTTTGTATATTATTGGATCTCCCAAAGGAGAACATTAGTATGCATAGAATGATTGTTTATATCTGAATCTGTTTTTACGTTTAGTTTTATGACTCAAAGCATTGATGTTAGGCATGTGTTAATTGTAGTCTCTATTCCGATATCTTTACACTCGCATGCTTCGTCTGTTCCAGTCTTTAATGGGTTGAATTTCCCTGACTGGAGTGAGCAAGTCCAATTTCACTTAGGTGTGTTGGATCTTGATCTAGCTTTTCAAGTTGAAAAGTCGGCTGCTATCACGGATGCTAGTAGTAATGAAGAGAAAGCCCATTACAAAGCTTGGGCAAGATCAACCAGACTTAACTTAATGTTTATGAGAATGAGCATAGCAAGCAATATAAAGTCAGCTCTTCCCAAAACTGATGATGCAAAAGAATGAAATTTGTGGAAGAACGCTCCCAAACTGCTGATAAGTCTCTCGCAGGGACACTGATGAGTACGTTGACCACTATGAAGTTTGACGGTTCGCGTACTATGCATGAGCATGTGATCGAGATGACAAATATCGCAGCAAGACTTAAGTCTTTAGGAATGGCAGTGGATGAAGGTTTTCTCGTGCAGTTCATTCTGAACTCATTACCGTCTGAGTATGGTCCGTTCCAGATGAACTACAACACCATGAAAGACAAGTGGAATGTGCATGAATTGCACAGTATGCTAGTTCAGGAGGAGACCCGACTGAAGAACTTAGGAAGCCACTCTATTCAGTATGTGAAGAATCAAGGAGCTGTTGGAAAGAAAGTTGCTAAGAAACATGGAAAGGGTAAAGGACCACTGAAGATTGACGAGTCCTCAACCAAAATCCAGAAGAAAAATGAAAAATGTCATTTCTGCGAAAAGTCTGGACATTTCCAGAAGGACTGCATAAAGCGTAGAGCTTGGTTCGAAAAGAAAGGTGAGCATAATGCTTACGTATGTTTTGAATCAAACTTAACTGAAGTTCCCCATAATACGTGGTGGATTG
>Ga0214544_1008751_pt1 | contig 16510 bp, 14 predicted proteins | sample CNSS3metaG_FD_160074 | JGI IMG/M metagenome (GOLD analysis project Ga0214544, IMG submission 160074) | Root nodule microbial communities from cowpea collected in UCLA plant growth center, Los Angeles, California, USA - CNSS3 | ecosystem: Host-associated > Plants > Roots > Nodule | place: USA...
GTGAAAGGAACCTTCACATCTAGATAGCTTGCTATCTTAATGTCCAGTGGGGATTTCACTTAGCTTTCTTAATCAACTCACACCATATTCAATAATCTTAAAAAAGGAACAAGATAATCCTTCATCAATGGAGGCTTCTAGAAAAGAGAATGAGAAGTATCTAAGAGATAAAATGAAATGGAGAAAGTCGAAAGGGGGAGAAGAAGGAGAACCTCTTCGGATAACTCCTATGAAGAATGCGAAAGAAGAACCTATGGAGGAAGAAGCAGGCGCCAACAATCCTGAATGAAGCCATCAATCATGATCAAGATCCCCAAGTTCTTTGGTGACAGTGATCCTAGTGTCTAACGTGAGTGGAGGAAAAAGTGGATCAAATTTGCTATGCAAATCATGTAGGAGACCAATAACAAGTACATCTAGTAGTGGTAGAGTTGGAAGGGTATGTCATGACATGGTGGCATCAAATTTGTATGAACACTTACCAAGGGCCACTCGGATCTCTTGGATGGTCATTAAGGGACTAATGAACGCTAGATTTGTGACTTCCTACTTTAGGAGAGGGATTCTTTTGAAGCTCTAAAAGCTTCAACAATGGTCTATGTGTTTGAATGATTACTCAAAGTTGCTTGAGTTCTTACTACTGAAGGTGTATTTGCATAATGAATCCAAGGTAGCTAGATTTGTTAGTGGGCTTAGGAGAGATATACAAGATTTGGTAGAGTTATATAAGTACTCCTCCATTGAAAATGTTTTACACTTAGCGCTCAAAGTTGAATCTCAAATGAAAAGAAAATATAGGGGCAAGAGGAGAGGTTCCTATATTGACAACTACACTAGCTCGTGGAATAGTAAAGAAAAATAGAAACATGATAAACAACCTTTCGATCCTCTCCAAGATCGACCACATAGGTCCCCTTTAACTAGATCTTCCAATGCCACTCCTAATTCTTCTGGTGTGCATAAAGGTCAAGCTGGATCTAATGCTTAAAATGATTAGGGTATGGAAACATAGCTTCTAATTGTCCTACTAAGAAAGCCATGACCCTAAATACTAAAGCAGAGGTTCAGAATGAGCATTCTTCTCCCTCTTCCCTTATAGAGAATCCTCCTCCCATGCATCTTGCTCCTCAAGTGAAGATGAAATCAAAGCAAGTGAAGGAGACTTGTTGGTTGTAAGGCGCATGTTAGGACAAGTACCCAAAGAAATTGAGTCATCTCAAAGAGAAAATATTTTCCAAAAAAGGTGCCCTATAAACAACAAGGTTTGCTTCCTCATACTTTGGGCAAATGTAGCTAGAAAAAGGGTAGTGTACAAACTTTGCTTTGACAACTATCCCTCATGCAAATCACTATAAGTATCATGGCTTAGTGAGGAGGACAAAATAAAGGTAAACAAACCTTTCATGGTGGCCATTCCAACAAATTTACTTTTAAACTTCCAAGGTAAGAAGATTACATTGGTCCTCTCACTCCTCAAAAGGTTAGTGAGCACCAAGTTAAAATGAAAAAAAAAAAAAAAAGGAAGGAGGAAACACATAGGCAAGCAAAGGAGGCCAAGAAGAAGGACACCATGATATCCCACAAAGAAGTGAATAAGGTAATGCTTGCCCATAAGAGTGTGTATTTAGCTTATCATAATGGGTCTTCTCTATCCTTTCATAGTATAACCTCAAGTTGTCCTAGAGACTTGTCATTAGTTTTAGATGACTTCCAAGATGTGTTTCGAGATCCTCCCAATGGGCTTCCACCTTTAAGAGGGATTTAACACCAAATCCATTTGATACAAGGCTAATCTTTGCCTAATAGGTCAACCTATAACACTAACCCTAAGGTAAAAAGAGAGATCCAAAAGCAAGTGGTAGGTGCAACATAACATGATTCCTTGTGCAATGCCTGTAATTCTTGTCCTAAGAAACAATGACAGTTAGAGGATGTGCATAGATTGTAAGGACATCAAAAACATCACCATAAAATACATGCATCTAATTCTTAGATTAGATGACTTGCTTGATAAGTTACATGGTACCACCATATTCACCAAAATAGACTTGAAGAGTGTGTAAAATCAAATACGAATAAAAAAGGAGATGAATAGAAAATCACCTTCAAGACTAAGTTTGGGTTGTAAAATGGGTTAGACATACCTTTTCGCTTGACAAATGCACCTAGTACATTCATGAGGTTGATGCATCATGTTCTTAGAGATTTTATAGGCAAATTTGTTGTGGTCTACTTTGATGATGTTCACATCTATAGTTTGTTTAGGGAATAACACATGCTTCATTTAGGGATTGTACTAAAGAAGGAGTCCTTGTATGCTAATAAGGAAAATGCTAATAAGGAGTTTATGTGGATCAAGAGAAAGTGGTGGCAATAAGAGATTGGTCAAACCCAAAAACCATAAGTAAGTTGAGAAGCTTCAATGGGTTATCTAGTCAAATCATGTTTGTTCCAAAATTTAGCACAAACATTATATTTCATTAAACATAACAAAATTTAACAAGGTACCATGTTTTGGTAAAGAAGACATTAGTACATCAAGGTACCATGTTTAAGTGTCCATAAAATTTAACAAACATTATATTTCATTAAACATAACAAAATTTAACAAACATCATATTTTATTAAAAATAAAAAAGTTACACCAGAGTACCATACTCAAGTATATAAAAAAGAAGAAGACAACATTACATGTTCTACAACTACAATTTTTATCCTAATCCTAAAATGGTTTGCTTCCACCACTTGATATGATTACATCATTTGGAGACAACACGTCACTCCCAACATCTAGTGCCTACGATGAATAAAGAATGAAAATATAAGTACTTGAATTAGATAACAATACAATAAGATGTACGGAGACTCGTGATGTCTCAAAGAAGCTCTGTCATTTGGTCCAAAAAGCATGATATGTCATTATTTGTAATTTCAATTTAGAAATGATGACCAAAAAGAGAAATAGAAGCCCCAATAACATGCTAAATGTAAGACCCGTGAAATTTAATTAATTAAATAAATAAATAATTAATAAATGTAGTTGATGGGAGCCTTTATGGCATTAATTGTTGATTGTTGTGATGTGGAAAAGTACTAGTTCAAATGGTTGAGAGTACCTGATTGTGTGAGAGGACTTGGGTTTAAGTCTTATGTATGTCCTTTATGTGTTATTTAATGGATTATTATTTTAATAATATGCTTGATCATGATGAGTGATAGTATAATCCTAGAATTATAGGAATTACCACGAAACATGAATTGGTTAAATGATTGTGCATTGACTTAACATTTGCATGGTTGTGAGTTTGAACCTTGGTGGGCACAAAATAAGCTTTCTTTTTGCCAAAATTACTTTTTGGCAAGGATGAGAAAGACTGGAACCCTAGCAGCCATGAGAGGGCAGCCAAAAGGGTTGGAAAACCATCTCATAATGGTTCTTGAATGGTAGTTACCACCATCAATGAAGGAATTTTCGTTTTGAGTCATTAACCCACCATTAAGACATAATTAAGAGACTAGTGGGGGAGAGAAGGAGAGTTTTGAGACTGGACAAGTGAGAGCATTGTGAGGAGTGCAATTCCAGAGGAAAACAGAGTTTAGTGAGCGCATAAATGGAGCTGAATTGTGGGAGAGCTAAGGGAGGTCATTTTGATCAAGGAAGAACCCAAGAACCTTCAAGTTTTAGCAAGGAAAACCAGGTTAAGGGAGTTGCACTACGTGTATTTAATTTCGTGTTGTTATGCTTGCATGCTGTATGGAAAAAATGGATGTTAATTTCGACCTAAAGTGCATAATGACATGTTTATGGAAAATTTCCAAAAACCGCCTGGCGGGCCTTTATAGTCGCCACGCGACTCATACGAAATTCACTGCATTTTTGGGTTCCTACGAGGAACCGCCTGGCGGCAAACAACTTGCTGTTAGGCGATGATGAACACCTGCTAGGCAACGAGAGTTAAATTGACTCAATTTTTGATATCTTGGGGTTTCTGGGTTGATTTTGATCAAGGAATGAGGGAGTTGTATTAGTTGTGTGGTGATTGGATGCTAAAATTGTTGAATTAGATTGAGATTGGAAGTGAATTGGATGAAATTGCTACAAACATCTTTTAGGGTTTGAGAATTGGGGGTTTTAGATTCTAGACCAAATTAATGGGAGAATGTTATTATAATTATGTGAGTTGAAAGTTGTATGAAGAATTATGAATTTAAGCACATTAGTGTAGCCTCTTAAGTTGAAAATAAAGAGAAATTGGAGATGCGAACTCGTGCAGGTGCAGACTTCTGAGAAACGGATGCACCACCTAGCGGGGCATAGAGTGTTGCCAGGCGATAGTGCAGACTTCTGAGAGATTTTCTATTTTGGACGCATTAGGTGCGAAGCAGTTGCTATGGTATAATTTAGAGGAAATAGTTAACAAGTTTTAGAAAGAAACAGGTTAGGGCATGAATACCTTGGAAATGGGGGAGAAAGTGTGATGAATTGAAGGGGAATAGAGGAATTAAGTGCACATAATAGAGTGCCGCCAGGCGATAGTGCAGACATCTGGGAGATTTTCGAGTTTGGACGCGTTAGGTGCGGAGCAGCTGCTATGGTATAATTTAGAGGAAATAGTTAACAAGTTTTAGAAAGAAACAGGTTAGGGCATGAATACCTTGGAAATGAGGGAGAAAGTGTGACTGAGGGAATTGAAGGGGAATAGAGGAATTAAGTGTACATTATTTTCATAATTGATGTAGTGATTGGAGGCATAAAAATGATGCAATGAAGGTCTAGGTCAATTCTGACAGTGTATGGTCATTCTTAGTATTAATTCGTAAGCAAATTGATTTGTATCTATGCATGAATGAGTAAGTGGCATATTAAGAGATACTGTAGTGTGATGGCACATAGGTTGGGAATAAGAAGTATATTAAAGGGTCAAGATAGAAAATAATTAAGGAAAATCACAAAAGTATTGTATGTTGGCTGTATCAAATCAAATTTTGGCATTTACAAGGTTTGATCGGGTGGAAATCTAGTGATAAGAATCCGAGTTGAGGTACATGTGGAATGACCTCAAGTCTGCACATTATTTCTTTTACATGTTATGGTGCTTTGGATTAAGGGTAAGGTGGGTTGGTGTAGGAATTATTCCTGCAGAAACAATAACAGAATGTTAGGGGACACAACTCATATCTTACCCCAATCCCTAACTTCTTAGACTGGTTTCTCCTTGACTTGAATGCGTCTTCTCCTAATGTTGGCGGTCTAGTCCCTTAAGGGGTTACCTACGAAAAGGACTCTGACGATCAAGTTAGCAAGAGATCTCAAAAGTCAAATCTTAGATTAGTGAATTAATGAAAGCATACTTTTTAATTAATGGGGTCCACGTGTATTTATAGAGTCATTAATTGTGTCTGCCCCTTCTTATGGGTTGGGCACCCCTTAATTATGTTGGGCCAATATTTAGATTCTGGATGAGCTTGGGCTAAGCCCAGGTCCTGGTTCTTTGTGGGAAGAAAATAGGAGCCTCGCTTGTAATTCCTTAAGTTTTGGAGTTAGCGGCTCTTAATTATACACTATCATTTATAGTAGGCAACTTGGGCCATCATGTGTGTTATGTTGCTCAGTTGGCCATCCGTTTATTCCTTTTATAATAGGACTATATGTAGGCGGTTTAGACCGGGTAGTTGTTTGAGTTTGCCTAGGTATAGTATAGGAACAATCATGCCTAGACCAGTATAAAAATAAATACTGTGCGAGTTGTTGGTGTAGCGCCTGGCGGGAAGGTTTAAATCGCCAGGCGATAGCTACAATCACAATGGGCATTGGAAGCGCATGGCGCCTCGCGGTGAGGGTGGTCCCACCAAGCGATGTCTGCAGGTCAGTGAACTCTGAGGTGCTTGGCATCTGGCGGAACATATCCTTCGCCAGGCGGTCTAGAAGTGAGTTTCGCGTGGCGGCTTTGGAGCAGCGCCAGGCGATAACACAGTGATAGCAACTTTTTTTGCTTTGGATGTGCGTGATCTACAATCTTTTTGGTGATACCTTAAAGGTCGGCTTGCTGGATGTTCCTTGAGTTGTGGCTCGGAACGTATCCCTTGAGTTGTGGCTCGGGATAGGGGTTAAATACATGACATTCCTTGAGTTGTGGCTCAGAATAGCATCTTTTGAGTTGTGGCTCAGGATGGCGGATGAACACAAGGAACTCTTGAGTTGTGGCTCGGGTTGACGAGTGTTGCCGGTGTAAGTGTGCGAGTTATGGCTCGTACAGATGGGTCCAGATAGATTTCCCTCCTTAGTATGTGGCTGTAGAGTTTGGTAGTCTTGGGACGTTATTTACATGGGCCAAAGAGATCATAAAGACTTGAAGAAGTGCATGTAAATCTAGTAGTGTAGATTTAAATTTGGCCATTGTTTGGGCTTTGCCTGCAATAATGCATAAGGCATAAAAACATGTTGATTATGAGATACACATTGGGCTCGGCCAAATTTATGCTATGCTTGGCCGAGAGAATAACATGGTGCAAGGGAGGAGAGCTCATGGATTCATTACACCTTCATCCAAGGGCTAGGAGACTTGGCTTTCTTTTCAAGCTAGGATCTCAAGGCTAAGATCAAGCCTTCTTCTCCAAGCTAGCATCAAAGGCCAAGATGCTTTCTCCTTCTCATCCAAGGGCCGAGATTCCTCACGTGTAATGACTTGAGTATAAAAGCCATAATTTTTCAGTATTGTATTCACTCTTGAAATTTTATGCAATAGATGCTAACACCAGTGTAGTAAAGGCTTTTTGCCCCGGTTATTTTCCTTTTTTGCCTCAGGTCTGGAACTGAGGCATATTGGGGCGAGGCCCAAAGATACCCCCTTTTGGCCTCGGTTATTACCCGAGACCATAAAGTCCCTTTTATGCCTCAATTCTAAATGAACCGGACCCATAGGGCTGCTTTTCTGCCTCGGGTCCACGAGAACCGAAGCCATATGGTAAATGCAAAAACTTCTGTAGATTCTCCCGTGTGCACTCCTCCGAGTGTGACAACTATTACAACAGCCACCATTGCTGCCACAACTGTATGGTGGGCTGCCATGGACTACTTTCTCTGTGTACTCCACTTTACACACCCTTTGTGTGTCCTCCTATACCACCCAGTGCACCTCCATCCATGGCTCCAACTGAAACACAACACAAAATCCAGTAAGGAGAGGTTAAGCCAGAAAACCCTCCTCTGCAAGATCAGATACTGGATCCAGAACAATTGGAAGTTCTGCAAGCTCAACACTTGGTTTCGAATTCACCAGGTGTTTGTTCATCGGAATCTGAGGAGAAGAGTGATACCAATGTAAATACCGCATCAAAGGCTACTAATGATAAGATGAACCAAGCAATTTCGAACTCACCCGCGGCGAGAGGTGATTTACAATCGGTGAACCTGGACAACGCGACAGAGGCGACGACGCACGACTATTGACAGAGGATGCTGGTCGACGACGGAGGCAGAGCGTGGTGGTGGTAGAGCGGAGAAATTCGCTCAAAGAGAAGAGAGTTGGGGGAGACGATGAATAGTAGCTAGGGCTCGCGAATTGGGAATTTTAACAGCCCTTATGGCCTCGGTTCAATTAATAACCAAGGCCAAAAGCCCATATATTGCCTCGGTCCTTAAAGACCCGAGGCCAAAAGCTTGATGCTGATGACATTTTTGAAAATTTGAAAACTGACGTTGCCTTATATGCTTCGGTTCTGTTGCAACCGGGGCCAAAAGTCCCATTTATTGCTTCAGTCCTTAAAGACCCGAGGCCAAAAGCCTGATACTGATGGCATTTTTGAAAATTTGAATACTGACGCTGCCTTATATGCTTCGGTTCTATTGCAACCGGGGCCAAAAGTTGGACGAAAATTGCAAAAAAGTCACCGCCTCCTTATAGGCTTCGGTTCAGCGGCAACCGAGGCTTATAAGACGAAATAAAATGTCAAAACTGCACTAGTGTAATTGAGTTGAGATCACTCCACCCTCTATTTCCCTTTGAGAGTCACTTTTTGTAGAGATTTCCTCTCTCTGCCTCTAGCCACCTTCCTTAGGCTAGCATTGGTTAGGAAATCCTATCACCTCCTTCACCTACCATATCTTTCAAGTGCCTTCAAAACTTGCCTCCACTCATTCATCCATTTTTCGCTGCACCATGGAGTTCTTCACGCACCTTTGGAGCTCCACCATAATGGTATCAAGAGCCATCAAACCATGGTCTCTCACGGTTTGGTAAGGTTCTTTCCTAGTCATGTGTTTCCTTCACTTTTCCGTGTTGTTATCTCATCTTCTTCTATTTTTTTTCTTTCACTTTTAGCGTTCATTTGCCATTCCATTGTGTTTCTCCATTGATTCCATGCAACTATGAGACTACAAGAGTGTTCTACACTCTTTTTGTAGATTACCATGAATTCTATGGTTCACATCATTTACTAGCTTTCACTAGTGCAAAATTATGTTTTTACATCGTCTTATAGGCCTCTGTTATTGCAGAACCGAAGCCTATAAGGACGCGGTGGCATTTTTGAAAATTTTTGAACTCTTTTCCCTCGGGTCCCAATCCAACCGAGGCCTATAAAGGCTTTTATGCTTCGGTTATCACTCAACTGAGGCCTATAACGCGTCAAAGTTCCCCAAATTTTCAAAATTGCCACTGATAGCAGAGGCTTTGGCCTCGGGTGGAATAGGATCGAGGCCTATTCCACTTTATGCCTCGGTTATTAATTGAACCGAGACCATATCCCTTATTTAGGGTTCCAAATTCGCGAACCTAGCGTTGTTCATCTTTGTCCCAAACTTGAAGTTGTTGTTCCTCTCTGCGCGAACTCCACCACACTTTGTCGCACCATTGTGTCACCGTCCACCACAGCCACCATTGTGCTCCGACGAAGGTTGTCACTGTTATGTGCCTCTTTGTTGCGACATTGTCGCTATACGTCAACGATACAGGAAGGTGGCTTCGTTCCAGCAAGTTCGTGTTCGTGGCGAAGAAGAATGAGGTCCTATGCATTTTAGGGGTTGTTGCCGCAATGGTCTGATGCAGTTGCTCCGATGAAGGTTCGAAGGTGCTGCTGTGGAGGAACTCTGGTTCGTTCCAATGCCTCACTCGTGCTTTGGGGTTTCATGTTGGTGGCAGATGACTCGCGTTCTTCTGTTCATGGTGCAGAGGTGGTTCAGGCGCGATCTAGATCGCTATTGCATTGAAGATGGAGGCAACGCAGTGATCTCTCGCGATTTGGGTTTCGAACGGTGGTGAGGTTCGCTACGGTGGAGTTTGTTGCGGCGAACGGTGATGAGGTTCGCTGGGGTGAATCTCTAAAAATTTAGAGACTCTATGGCTTCGGTTTCCAGGATAACCGAAGCATAAACGTGGGTCTATGGCTTCAGGTCACACCTGAGGCCAAAAACCTTCACCTTTTGGCCTCATCCCAATATGCTTCGGTTCGGGAACCAATGCAGAACATAAAAAACAACTACTGCCAAAAGTCGTTCTTGCACTGGTGTTTCCTTTAAATTTCAACACCATTTTATTGCTTCTATAGTGTTTCTTGTCATTTTAATGGTGAATCTTCTTTGTTTTTCAATTTCTACCATTTAAGTTGTGTTATTTGTCTTGTTCTTCATTTGTTTACATTTTTACTTCCTTTTCCACCATTTAATTTCATCATATTGTTGTTTGTGATGCATGAAACTAAGCCACCATCATACATAAGCGCAATGAGGCGTGGTCTATGCGTGTGGATGTGTTGGTCAATTTTCTTGCCAGTTTTAAACCATTTTCACCGTTGGTTTTAGTGCCTTCATCTATGCTTGATTCTAGATCATAATCATGCTTCAATCACCGTGATTTTCATTGAACATCTTTAAATTTTAGTTCAGCATTCTGCTCCAGTTTTCAATTTTTTTTTTCAGTGCACACCTTCTGTTTGAGAGTTGTCACGAGTGACTCAGTGCACGAAATTTTAATCTGATTGTTGCTTAGAAAAGCTAAGTCATAGACGAAAATTCTCCAACAAGAATCATTCAATTATGTTGAGAATTGAATTTTAGACAAATTTTTGAAGTAAAAGCAACTTTCTGCTTTTTTCAGTGCAAATCTGCTACTGTTTTCACTTATGTCCTGATGCACACTTTTCTTGTTTGATTTAACTGGAACGATTCATAGTACGAAATCACCTTCTGATTTTTGCTTAATTTTGTTAACCTTTGGACGAAACATTAGCAAAAAGAATTATTCAAATATGTCCAGTAAAATAAATATGATAAATCTTCATAGTTAAGGCATCTGTCAGCGTTTTCTGGTGCTGTGTTTTCGGGAAAATCACTATTTAGTACGTTTTTTGTGTGTTTTGCTTCAGAATTTCAGTGGTCTTGCTCTATACATTTGCTTGTTTATGTGTGTATCACATATTGCCATCAATTGCTTTCATTTGGAGTGGCTTAGTACCCTCATATTGGCACACATGCAATGAATACCATAAGCATTTTATGAGTACTCACTACTAAAAAAACTCATATTTCTTACCAATTTTTTTTTGAAATTTTTTTTGTAGAAAATACTTATAAATTTTGTTATGAAAAAAAAATTACAGGAAATTGCTGCCAATTTTTTGCAACATATTTTGTATAAAACACTTTTCGCAACAAATTTTGTAGGAAATACTTGCGAATTTTATAATTTTGTAGAAAATAATTATCCACGAAGAAATTACCTATCAATTAAAATTCTTAGAAAAAATAGCAGGAACAAGTCTTTTCTTCCATATTTTTTTAACAAATTTGCAAGAAAATTCCCATGTAATATGAGAATTTTTAGTAGTGACTGCAGTTTCTGTTTTCAATTTTTAATTCATTCTACTTCCATTATAGGATTCCTTTTGATATGCTTTCCTTTCTTTCAACCCTTAATTTCTTGATTGTCCTTTTTGGCTATTCAATTCAGTTTTGTCAACTCATATTCAATGTGGTTTAGCTTTCTTAATTAGCTTTTCTTGTGTTACACATTTCAATTGGCAAGTAATGTTGGCTTCCATGCTCATGATTGTGAATTAAGTGATTTTTTCCAAATTGGTTGCTAGTCTACGGTAGCATTTTAGGTGGTGGTTGAGAAGTAAAGCTCTAGAGAGTGTGCTTGCTTTTCTTCCTCTCACTTTCACCAATTTTTGGAAAGTTTTGAGCATTTAATTTCTTGCTTGAGTGAGAGCTAACCAATGCTTTTGGCATAGTTTGTTTGCTGTTTTAGTTCATTATTTTGGCCAGGTTTTGTTGTTGTTTGGTGTTGCATTTTGCGTCCACAACGAGTCCAAATATTCCTCCAATTGGTGTATACTTCAAAGCCATCAACTAAGGCTTCATTTGGCACCAAAGTGCTCTCAGGAGTGCATTAATTTGTTGTCCAGAATTGTGAGGTTTAAGTTGGCCTTGGGAGTACCTTCAAACACTAATTTAAAGAATTTGTGTTACCCATTGTGGCTTGTAATTGTTGCATCTTTTTAGTTTACTAGTTTTTCTACAATTTGGTCACTTATTTTGGTCAATTTGGAGCATCCTTTGTGCCTCATTTTCTCCCCAAAGTTCACTAAAAGTTTTGGGCTCTCGGGTTGCTCCTCTTTGTCTAATTTTTGTGTACCAATTTTAATTCTCTTTGAACTTGTAAGTTTTGCCTACTTAGGTGTCTTGGGGAACCACAAGGTGTTCAATCTCATCTTCTAAGTAGAACCTTTATCCTCCTTTACTATTTCACTTTTAGTTGTAAGTGTGTTGAAAGTTCTAAGTGCTTTCTCACCCTACATTAGGCTGCATAGCTTATATTCAAGTTTTCACGTTGTTTAGTAGCTTAAAATTTTGAGACCAAAGTCTCTACATATTTTGGCCAATTAAGGGTTCGTCTTTAGTGTTTTATAGCTTTCTTTGTTCTCTATTCTTTGTTGTGAACTAGTGTCTAGTGATTCTCATCATTTAGCACTTAGCCATTGTGTGAATTTTTCTTTTCAAACTTGCACAAGTGTGCCTTGGCTAGGATTGGCCTTCGTTATTAAGTGGTCTTTTTAGACTCACCTCGCCTACCTGGAGGTTCACTTGTGTTCTTACAACTTTTATTCACACTTTTTCTAAAATTCTAGGTCGTGTCAATCATGAGCACTAGAAGGGCTACACGTGCAAGGGTGCAAACGCAACCAAATTCACCACCATCCACACACCATAACACCAGTGCGAATGATGAGGGAGATGTTTCCCCTTGTGTGCTTCACAATCTTACCAAAGAGGTGAGTGACATAAAGGCTCAAATGGCTGCCATGCAAGCCAATTTGCACTTCGTATCTGAGCAATTAAGGAATCCTCCACACACTCACCGTGCTTCTCCTAGATCTTCTCACCCCCATCAAGACATTACCATGATCTTAGTGGCGAGAAGGAAGATTTACAACACCCATTTCCAAGGCAATCTCCTCACACTAGGAGACAAAGGCGTGTTCCTCCTCACCCCAAAGAAACAAGAATAGAATTGCCACCCTTTCATGGAAAAGACAATGTTGAGGCATATCTAGATTGAGTGACAAAAGTTGAACAACTGTTTGACAGCTACGTGGTTAAGGAAGAGAGACGTGTCTCTCTTGCTGTTCTCAGCTTCCAAGGTCATTCCTTAAATTGGTGGACAGCCCTTGTCCTCCAAAAGAGAAAAAAAAAAGCGTTCCCGAGATTGAATATTGGTTTGATCTACATGCTCGCCATGTTCCTTCATACTACAAAAGAGAGCTTATGGATAAACTCCAAAGGCTCTAGCAAAAAACCATATATGTGGATGAATAAAGGTAAAAGATGGAGTTGTACATCTTGCGGGCTGGGATAGATGAGGAAGAGAATGTAACAATTGCTAGGTTCTTGAGTGGTATAAACTACAACATAAGAGATAAAGTTAAGTTACTCCCATATCAAAATTTAAATGAACTTGTTCAAATGTGCATCAAAGTTGAGCAACAATTCTTGAGGAAACCTATTCGCAAGGATTCTTCAATCTCTTTTTCAAAATCTGATTTTCAAAAGAAAGATTTTTCTCATGCAAAGGAGACCGCTCATAGACACCCAGCAAAAGGTCAAGATAAGGATGAGACCTCCAAGGGAGGTAGTGAGATCAAGTGTTTTAAATGTTTAGGTAGAGCTCATGTGGCATCACAATGTCCTACCAAGCGCACCATTGTGCTAAAGGGCCAAGACCTTTACAACAGTCAAGGGGAGTCTTCTAAGGAATCTTCCTACTCTAGTGACTCCCACGGTGACAAGTCGTCTAAGGACAAACTTCATTCATTTTCTCAAGAAGGGTCTCTCTTAATGATTAGGAGGCTTCTCAATAACCAACCAACCCTTCCTCTTAATGATCAAAGAGAAAAAATTTTCCACACTCATTGTCACTTTTTGAACAATACTTATTCTTTGATCATTGATAGTGGGTCTTGTTGCAACTGTTGTAGCACAAGAATGGTTGAGAAGTTGAACTTGACTTTGTTACCCCATCCTAAACCTTACAAACTTCATTGGCTTAATGACGATGGGGATCTCAAAGTCAAGCATCAAGTGTTGGTTAAGTTCTTTATTGGAAAGTACAAAGACAAAGTTTTATGTGATGTAATTCCAATGGAAGCTTGCCATATTCTCTTAGGTAGGCCGTGGCAATTTGACCGCAAAACCACCCACCATGGTCATACCAATGCCCTTACTCCTACTTAAGTTGCTAGTGACCAAGCTCAAATGAGAGCTACGAGGGAGGAAGAGAGTTCCACCAACTCTTCTAAGTTATCTAAGGATTCTAAGACAAAGGTAGCAAAAGTCTCTCCTTCTAAGGATGTTCATCATGAAGTGCTTCTCACTCATAAAAATCCTTTACAAACTCTTCATGTTGAACACCCTTCCTACCTTTTGCTTTGTCATGTTGTCCTTACATGTCTCCAACATCCTTCACTTAAGGATCTACCTCCTTCTGTCCGTGCTCTTCTGCGTGAATTTGAGGATCTTTTTCCTAAGGATGGTCCCCAAGGCCTTCCACCTTTTAGAGGAATAGAGCACAAGATTGATTTTGTCTCAAGGGCCAGTCTACCTAATAGACTAGCCTATAGGACAAATCCAATTGAGACTAAAGAGATAGAGACTCAAGTGATTGAATTGTTAGACAAAGGATAGGTCCAAAAGAGTCTTAGTCCTGGTGTTGTTCCCGTGTTGTTGGTGCCCAAAAAGGATGGAAAATGGCGCATGTGTTGTGATTGTAAGGCCATCAACAACATTACCATAAAGTATAGGCACCCCATCCCTAGACTAGATGATATGTTGGATGAATTGCATAGAGCCAAAATGTTTTCAAAAATAGACCTCAAGAGTGGTTATCACCAAATTCGTATTGCCAATAGTGATGAGTGGAAAATCCCTTTCAAAACTAAATTTGGTCTATATGAATGGTTAGTCATGCCTTTTGGCCTAACCAATGCTCCTAGCACATTCATGCGACTAATGAATCATGTCCTACGGGATTGTTTGGGAAAGTTTGTGGTTGTTTATTTTGATGACATTTTAATTTATCGCCATAGCTTCAAAGTTCATCTAGGACACCTTAGGGTAGGACACCTTAGGGTAGTCCTTTCTCTCCTTCAAGACCATCAACTTTATGCCAACATAAACAAGTGCACTTTCTGTGTAGAGAGTGTCATCTATCTTGGGTTTGTGGTCAATAAAAGTGGGGTACATGTGATGAGTTCAAATTTTTGCCCTCATTTAATATTTAAATTTGGGGATTTAATTGAATTTTCTGTGTTTAAAGATTGATTTAATTAGGATTTGTGATTATTGGATTTATTGAGTAAGTTTGGTAAAAGTGGCGTAAAAATTGATTTTAGTTGCATAAAATATTATTGGATATTTTAACGTTTGTTAATGCAGCTGGAATTTATTTTTGGTCAATTAATAGTGTGATTTTGAAATATTCAAAGTTACAAAATAAGTCCAAAATCAAGAAATTTTGGAAAAGAATAAATCAGGAGCTAAATGCACCCCCAGATTTTATTTGCACACTCCTCCCTCAAGTGGACCACAAAAAACCTGTTCTGCACCCCCAGTTTTCCCTAAGTTGCACCCCTCCTACCACTTAAACTCCACTCAACTAGATCATGCCATGTGGCAATCCCCACCTCTTAAAATTAGCCAACCAGAACAAGCCACGTGTCATAATCCTACCCTCACCAAATTAACCAATCAGATTCTGCCACGTCATCATCTTCATCTCCCAAAACCCTAACCCTAATTTTCTCCTCTCCTTCCACCCTCCACGGCAGCCGCCGCCAACCTCGCCGACCACCACGCACCACCATCTGCGCGAACCAGCGCCGTCACGCCGCAACCACCATGCCTCTCCATCTTCTCCATGGCAGCAGCGAACGCGAGCATCTACCAGCCACGACCACCACGAATCTGCAGAACCTCCACACCTCCATCATCTCGCCTCCGCACCTGCAGCGACACGCGTCTCCATCTTCTCCGCAGTTTTGTCACGCTACCATTAACGTTGCAGAACCTCCATTACAGCAGAAATGCAGACCGCACCATTGCACCTGCTCCACCGTCCCTGCAACTTCGAATCCACCGCGAGTTCATCTTCTCCGCGAGCGTGAAGCTTGTTCCAGCCATGGCAGCCGCATCCAACCTCTGCAGCCGTCTCCATCTTCATCGCATTGCACTCCATAGAAGCTTGCCACAACCACCTCCATCTCGCGAGCGCGTCGCGCCACCACGCCGGAAAACGGCAGCTGCCACCATCACGTTTTCAGCCGTCAAAGGAGGAACAAACCCTAAGGAAGGAGAGAAATCTGATTTGGAAGAGCTGACACGTGGCAGTCTCTCAATGGACACTGAAATGGTCAAAACTGGTCAACTCTGGTCAACTGGTCAACTAGTCAAAGTATGCAGTCAACTCTGGTCAAAACTGCAAATATGGTTAAATGAGAGGGGCAGAATTGGAAATTTGACAGGAATTAAGTTGCTAATAAATTAAATAAAAATAAAAGATTTTAGCAACTGACAGATAAAGCCCAAAGTCCAGTGGAAGCCTATATAAAGAGACTTAAGGGAGCAGAACGACTGACAATTTTTACAGCTTACAGCTTAAACACTTAGAACTCTCTGGTTTTGACAGATACCATCTCCACCACATCTCTCATTCTTTCTTTTATTTTCTTTCCTTCATATCATCATGTATTCCATCAAAGCCATGGAGGGCTAAGCTTTAAGGGTTGATTCCACTGTAATTTCTTAAATGGATTCTGAGGTTAGATGAATTTATATGTTTTGTTATTTTGATTATTGTTGTGGTTTTTGTTTATCTATGTCCTTTGCTTCTAAATTGAATAGAAAATAATGATTTTAAATCTACATGCATGCTAATCATATGAGTTAAAAGGTTTTTAAATTAAATTGAGACTTTACTTTGATTTTGTTTAGAAACTTTCATTTGATTAAATAAGTTTT
>Ga0214544_1008752_pt1 | contig 16508 bp, 7 predicted proteins | sample CNSS3metaG_FD_160074 | JGI IMG/M metagenome (GOLD analysis project Ga0214544, IMG submission 160074) | Root nodule microbial communities from cowpea collected in UCLA plant growth center, Los Angeles, California, USA - CNSS3 | ecosystem: Host-associated > Plants > Roots > Nodule | place: USA...
TTCTGACTCTATTGTTCTGCCTCTCTCTTTATTTTATAGCCTCCTCTCCACTAGGTTTAAGTGAGACATGGGCTTCTCAAATTTTGGGCCTTTTCTCCACATAGGAAGGGAGCCCAATACCCAACATGTGGATTAGAGTAAAAAAATCCACATTAAAATAAAGTCCTTATCAAAAAAGTTTATAGGACTAAAACTTTCACAAAAGTCCTGTAGATCAGGATTAAAGGACTTTCTTCTTCAATATAAAAATATATATTATTTTTTAAATATATTATTATTGGTATCCGAACAAGAATGACTATCCGAATAGTTAAAACGACTAAGGTTAAGGCTATGTGATCCTTACTGTTGTGATGTGAACAGAGACATTGAGCATATATGAAGAAAAGAGAAATCACTTTCTTGAAGTGCTTTTATCCTTATGCATTTCTTCATCACGAAATTAAGCAAAACGGGAGAATACTTTATTCATTCAGTAATATTTTGTGCCTTTCTGGTTGAGACACCATGAAACTTTCCCACTGTAAGACCCTTGGCACGAGTACATATGAAACTATAAAAGCGTTCTTGAGTTTTCCCTCATTAAATATTATAATACTATTTTTTATATGTTATTTAATTTATCTTTACTTATATATTTATTTTCTATTAAAATTATATTTATGTCATTTAATTTATTTTTAATTACGTTTTATTTTTTTTATTATATTTATAATTACATTATTTAATTGATTTCATTCATATTATTTTTATTAAATTTATAATTATATTATTTAGTTTATTTATTTTATTACGGATTGATCTTGTATATTAATTTACATTTTTGTTAGTTTATTTGTTTATGATATATTAATTCATATATAACCACAATAAGAATGAGTATTAGCTACCATAAAATAGGACCGTACAAAAAGATATTATTAGAGTCTATTTGGTCGATTCTAAAACAACACAAAATAAAATATAAATAGCATGTGCTTAGTTATAAAAAAATTACTTTGCGGAATGTTATAAAATAACATTCCGCAAAGTAATGAAAAAAAAAATTGAATGTTCAAAGTCAATGATAAAAAAAATGATTTTTTACTAATATAAATATGACTCTAAGTAAGAAAATTAAATAAAAAATAAGGATTTAAATATTTTTTAGATCCTATTTTTATTGTATTTTATTAATTTGGTCATTTTTATTTTCGTCAATTTTAACCATTTTTTTATCAACCGTAATTAAATAGTTAATGTTTGTTAGTGCATCGCGTAAGTTACTGGTTTATTATTATATTTTTTTAAGTTAAAAAAAATTTGTCCACGTCAATTTCAGTAATTGTATTATTTTTTTTAATGTAATTCTTATATTTGTTATTAATGTTTAATTCAATTCTAATTCTTATTAAAATAAGATGATTTTGTCCTTTTTCAAATTGAGACTAAATTTAATTTTTATATAAACATCATATTAGTATTTTTATTAACATTAAAATTTATATTAATTATTTTTTAAATTTAATCATAAATTATTAAATTTGATAATAAATTGAATATAATTCCTAGATTTAATTATTAAATAGAAAATAATTACTTAAAATATTATTAGAATATAATTACTAAATATTTTTTCTAATAAATATATACAAAATATATTAATAATTTTAAAATTGATATTTAAAAATATTAAAAATATGAGAAATATTTTAGAAAAATAAACTAATATCTCTAAAATTGACATTTAAATTTAAAACATTTTAGATTTTAATATCTAAGACACGATGAAATATTAAATGGTTTAGATTTAAATGTCAATTTTAGAAATATTAGTATATTTTTCTAAAATATTTAATAATTATATTTTAATAATATTTTAAATATATTTAAAAATGAATTTAAAAATTATATTCAATTTATAATTAAACCTAATTATTTATAATTAAATTTAAAAAGTAATTAATAAGAGTGTCAATTTTAATAAAAATATTAATATAATATTTATATAAAAATTAAATATTATCTCAATTTTGAAATGATAAAATTTTATTATTTTAATAAAAAATAGGACTAAATTGAAAAAAATATATAATACAAAGACTAATTTTAACAAATTTTAATGACACAACTACGAATTGACTCTAAATTAAAAAATATTAAGAAAAAAAAATCATAAACTAACATGTGGTATGCATTCTTTATAGCTATTTAAACATAACATGTCATGTAAGTTACTAATTTATTGGATCCACATTGATTTAATCAAGAAAAAATAAAGAGGAAGTATTTTTTTATGGACTCCCAATCCATTATACAATTTAAAATAAATATGCAACCATTGCATTAGATTTTTTATGAGAGGAAACTGTGTGAAGAGACATAGAGATAGAAGTTGGGAATGCTTTTGGTGAGAAAAGAAAATAACCTATCAGAGAAGGTGAAGAAGAAGAAAAGACCAATTACTTTATCCTAGAAGAAGAAAATATTAAATAGTTTATTCTGTGCAAGTGTATGCAGAGAAGTTATCTTGGAGTAAATGTTTTATTCCTCATCTCATATATCAGGGTTCCTTCTGTTATTTATCTAGTGTACTCATTGGGGTTTGTTATCACCTTAGTTGGTAAAGAGAATAGTGCTATGTTGATATTTCGAAACTCCAAGAAAAGTTGTGGTGTATCCATTAATTATTATTGGAAGATTTTACTGAACTAGGTTCCATGAAATTTTTTCTTGTTTTGTGTTTGTTGACTCCTCTCTTCTTTATTTAATGTATTTTATTATTTTTTATATTATTTATTTAGGAAAGATTTGATCTAAATTTTATTTTCACTTATTTATTTTTTAATTTTAAAATCTTTCCAACAAAAATAAATTTATTAATCATAGCATTAATTAAGTACACAATAAATAGTGAAAAATAAAAAGTTAAATATATGTTTTGGTCCTTGGCTATAAAGTAAAAATGGAATAGATCCATATCAGAAAAAACTTTAATTTTATTTAGTCTTCTGACCTTTAGAAATGATTGGACTGGTGTCTCTCGCTCAATGGTGCTAAATTTTCTTTGATTTATCAAATTGCATTTCCATCGTGGCATATAAACGGTTTACACACGTGGTAACCTTCTTCTTTATCCCCTACCATTCTTACACACAGAAACAATAGCCATCACCATTCACCTCCATTTCTCCAATCATCATCTCCATTATCATTCACCTTTATTTCTCCAATCATCCTCTCCACTACCATTCACCTCCTCTCTTCTGCTTTTCCCCTTCACCATTATCAAATTTCCACTTGTCTTCCTCACGCACATCACACACAGAGATAATAAGAACAACATCAACCAATGTAATTAAAATCAAGATTACGATCGTAAGAGGTTTATAACAAACAAAATGTTTTATTTTAATTGGATTTTATTTTAATCGATTGAAATTCAATGAAAGCGAATGGAATAGAAAAAAAAACACCCTTTATTTTTATTTGGATTTAAATTTTGTTTTAATTAAAATTATACTAAATTGAATTTTATTTTAATTGAAATTGGTAGCTGACAATACCAATAAAATAAATTTCTAATTGTATTAAATTCTAATTAGGTTAAACAAAACAAAACATTAATTTTAATTGTATTTATTTTTAATTTGGGGTGTTGCAATTGATAATACACATTACAATGAATTTTTAATTGCATTAAGTTTTAATTAGGTTTATTGATAATTACAGTAGGGAAAGAGAGTATATTGCTATATAATTGATAATTAATGAAGTTAATGATATATCACTATGTACAATTGAAAAATCTGCAGGAAAAATTCACTAGCAATAAATCAAAACTATAACCATTTTTTTTAGCTTAGTGTCCTAATTTAACACCAAAAAGCAAGAACTTATCCCTAGCTATTACATAATTTTTTCAAAAGCAATGGACATAAAGAACACGAAAAAAAGAAATACAACAATGAAAGCTTTGTACTTGCTTCCTTCAGTATTTCTACTCTCTTTGTACATGATACTTACACTTCTGATGTGAACACAGACATTGAGCATATCTCAAGAAAAGAGAGATTACTTTCTTCAACTGCTTTTATCCTTATGCATTTCTTTATCAGTAATTAAGCAAAACGCGGTAATACTTTATTCCTCTAATAACTATAAGATCCTTTGGCACTGGTTCAGATGAAACTACAAGATCATTGTTGAGTTTTCCTTCATTAAATATCATAAAAAAACAACCCATTCTTGTCCCTTTTTTCTCATACATGTCAACCTCACCTTCAACAAATGTTCAACCACAGGTTAACTCTACATTGAACATTCCTCCTGACCCAGGAAACAGCTTCCAAAACCCTACTAATTTCTCTTCAAATAGCCATGCCACTACTAATCCACAAAATCATAATCTAAACCAAACCAGAATCACTTTTACACATGTATTGCGTTACTATTGGAAGGGTGTTAATCATAACATTGCTTATCCAACCCCAACCCAGATATGGTTAGCACAAAATGTGTATCCTCTTGTGACCCCAATGCGTGTACTTTGTTTCATAGTGAGTCTAATAAGCTTCATGTTAGCATGTTGCTTCTTCATGGAAACCGAGCTTTATAAAACACATGTTAGTGGTGGCCATAACCATGCAAGTCTTGTGGTTTTTGCTGTGATTGTGGTGCACTTTCTCCTCGTGTTTTTTCTTCTCTTCTTCAGCTTCTTCACTTCAGCATACGAGAGGTTCAAGAACCACTTCTTCCTCAAGTCCATAGGAGAATTCATAGTTATGCGGGTCATGTCCCTTCTGATTTCGGGGATTGAACAGAAGCACCAAGATGGGTGTTCTGAATGGCTAACATGTGCTTTTCTCACCATTGATTCACTCTGCATAATCATTTTGCTGAAGCCTGGCCATAACTACTCTCTGCTTGATGCCTTTTTGACATTAACATTGCATTTGGGGTTGGAGGGAGAAGGAATATATGCCTTCACTGCTGATGCTTTTGTCTTTGTGATCATGGCCATCAAGAATTTTCTATGGCTGCACATTGCCAACATGCATGGTAGAGATCAAGAACAACTTCAATTGGTTTGGTATGATTCACATCAAATTGATCATTTCTCCTCAGTGTGAAAGCAGGAGCAAGTAGCAGTAAATAGCAGAATGAAATGTTAATTTGGGTTAGAAAATAACAGAAACAGTGTAGTATTCTATGTAACCTCTATCTTTAATGACATGTATTATTTGTTGAAATTTATTGAAAATTAAATAAAAAACTTTATAGGTTTGAGTCTTTGTTTAATGACTGCATTCATGACTATGTAATTCTTTTTATAAAATTTCACTGGTAATAAAGTGTTCCTAAAATTTCTCTCATATATGTGCTTTATGAAAGTGTAAACATTAAGTGATGTAGCCACAACACCTTTGAAAAGAAATCAGAGATAGGAAAAAAATTAAGTAACGAGTATGATATGTGGTAGGAAATGAAAGAGAGATACAATGGAGATGTCAATATTAAGCTGTTTGAAAAAATTAGAAAATAGATAACTTTGACTCGTATATATATTTTATTTACTTATAAGGTGTTACGTTGCACCTTAACATAAAATAATCAGTTTACAATCTCTGAAACTGATTGGTTTAGGAAATTTCTGAAATGAAAAGTAAAAGCATAATTATTAATTAAATGCAAATCCTCATTAATATCAATAAAAAAAACAATACAAGAGGATATTTAACATTAATTTATAGATAATTCTTTAGTGTTCAACATTTTTCTTTTTAACTTTTAATTTTAGAATACTGTCTAAATCTTAACATTACAAGTTGAGTTAAGGTGGGAGACGTCGTTAACCCGCATAAGGTGGTATAAATTGAAGCCAATGAATATAAAATTTTCCATGTTGTACTTTTCGAATTAAGCTAACTGGAAATCAAAGTATGGAAAACTTCTATGTTGAACTATCTAAAAATCTTGAGTTTAAAATTATACAATATAGGGATTATTCTTTTCTTTAAAAAATAGTTTAAGATTACATAATTTAGAAATAATTATTTTAATACTTTTATATTACATAATCAAAAGTCAATCCAGAAATTAAAATTGATTTATCTATAATTACATAATCTGAAAACCATAATGGTTTCCAAATTGTACAAATCTAAAAGTTAATTTTTACTTTCAATTACACAATCTAAATATCACTTTTTACAACAAAGTGAAAATTTTAATATTCGCGGAGTACTGGACAAAAATATGAAGGTGTAGAAAGAATTTGCCTAAATTGGATGAGAATATGGGTTTTTTTTTTTTTTTCTAGCTTTAGGGATACCAAATAGGCCATTCCTACCGTGCAAGTCACATAAAATATGTTTTGGTGCTTTCTCCACGTGTCACCATTCATCATCTAACATTTGTTTTCATTTATACGTCATTTAATTTATTTAAAATATTGAAATTAATCCATTTTTATGAAAAAATAAATAAAAAATCAATTTTATAGATAAAATAAAAGGTGAGTATCGCTGTATTAAAAAAATAATATGAAGGTAAGTGTCATTTCTAAATAGTCGAAGACGTAGACTTATTTAAACATTATAGAGTATGAATGATGAATATTAACTTCATGTAATGCAATTTTTCCATAAAAGAAACTGAAAGACAAATGCTAAAAGTAGAAGTACACATGCATCTGAAAAGTTAATAAAAGAAAACTAAAGCAAGAATATATATTAAAAATTAAAAAAAAAATGAAATGCTGGTTTGACAATTTTAATAAGAGCTTTAATATTATAGATAAGTAGATAGATGCAAATTATAATTAAAATTTTTAGAATTTATATCTTAACTAGCACTAATTGAAAAAATAGAAGATGTGGCCATGCACGTTATCCGATTCTACTCTCGAATTAGTCCTGTCCTTGGGAAAAGTATAGCATGGTAATCACATTCTAGACTTTGCAGCTAATTGGGATTTGAATTTTTACAAAACTTGGAAAATGGAGACACAAAACAAGCACCTGCACCTCCTTTTCGACAAGTATCAAGTATTCATTATTCCTTTCCTTCAGATGTTGATTTAGATTTATACTTCCCTTCTCGGTTCGGATTACGGTATGCTCTACAACAATTATAAAAACACACAAGAAAGACGTCATTCAACAGACATCACAACTTCCTAAGACTAAGCCATACACGCACCTTGGTAACACATCCAAGTGAATCCAACTCAACCCATTTCGTATGCCACGTCCAAACCCAAACTATGATGGTTTTCTGCAAACCATATGCAACTCAACCCAAGATCATGTTAGGAATGATCCAACTTTTCACTAAAAGGGAACGAGTAAAGTGTTTTAGGAATGGGTGGCTCTGGCAATTTTTAGTCCATTACCATAGTTTGGCGGCTAATTCCAAGTATGGTAATGTCTCTGGAACGAAAGATCCAGTCATCCTCTGATGACCCCAATGCGCATATTTGAATTCTTCTGTAGTTTGTTGGGCTTTTCTGTGGAGCTTTCATGGAAACCGAGCTTTAAATATCAATTATCAGCTGATCTGCCTAGTCATTGTAACAAGCAGGCGGCATCAGGGACATCGCTTCTATGATGGCAGACACCAGTGGTCTATCTTTGAACAACTATGGTATCTTCATCTAGTTTTCTGTTATCAATTATCTCTTTAGCCTCACCTTATTACGAATGGTACATATGTGGGTTTTGACAGATCATCCATCATGAGTGTACCTGGTGCAATATACATAAGAAACCAATTCCCCAGCTCCTTCATGAAGTTGATCATGTTTTTCGTTTTTTACAAATCCTGAATCTGGTATCTCATGCCATAGATTAGTAGCGAGAATATGAGCTTTTAGGACTAAGTTGATTTTGACTTATACAGTGCCTCATTGTTTTCTTTCATTTTTTTTGTCTCTCAAAAAAATTATGTATAACTGTCTTGGAAAAACATTAACAAGCAAAAGTAATTAACTTACATTATTACAAGTTATATATAACTCTTTCTCCCTCCCTCTCTTCACACACACATACATATATATCACCTATTCAATTTTCTCCACTATCCTTTCCTTCAAGACTTGTTTGACATTATCAGTAAATGCAATAACTTCATTTCTTATTTGACAAAAAGGCACAAGTTAGAAGGTTTCTCAGTACCTCAACTTTGGAAAGATTGAACTACATACGGAATGTACAATTAGAATGAGTAGAGATCTAAAAAAATACCTGAGGAAGTCGATGTCAAAAATGGTCTGCAGTCTCCTCTCATGTCTTAACCTACGCTCCACATTCATATTGATTTTGATCAGTAAAGTTTGTTTTTTCCTTCCCTATTTTTGAAGTGTATGCATTCATGAAGAGTTGAAGAAAAGCAGATAAGAGGAATAAATAGTTAGAGCACAATATTACTCAAATCAACTTAGTCCTAGAAGCCCACATTCTCACCATCTAAATTCTTCCATGTGAAATCTCAGATAATTTATTTCATGTTATAATACCTCAAAATGAGACGAACTACAACACTAGTAGGCACAGCCCTTGAATCCAAATTCCTCTTCGTTTTGTTAGCTTATCACTGCAAATGGGAATGTAAACTGTTTATTTGTTATGAGGAAATGGTAAGATTTCTTTTGCCATAAATGTTAATGTAATTTTCAATTGCAATCCACAGCACTAGCTGGTAATATTCTCTCTTTCGAGTGAGGATGAAAATTACTCTGTTTCTACATTAAGTGCAAAAGCTTAAATTGGCAAACCATGGCCATCCATTTATTTGGTGTGTGCACATGATATAACTTCAACATATTTATACCTTCCTATAACCTTTGTAAGCTGTTGTGTGTGACTTTCAACATAATTCAAACTTAGTTTTGAACCACTCGAGTTTTAAAAATGTAGGTCATCAAGAAATTGATGATTTTGGTTTGAGTGTAATGTGGAACTTCAAAACTATATCGTGTAAAATTTTAGGCCTCTCTATCAGCACATCAACAACACACAGGAAAACTAAAATCCATTTACCAAACATGCACTAACAAGTGACATAGCGTGACTTCCAAATAATGCATACACTCTCTTATCTCGAGTTCAAATGTCAGTATGCAGATATCATTGAAATCCAGGACCATATGAAGGATTTGACTCCTCTAAGCTGAGGAGATGCACCTTACAGAATAAAGGGCAATAACAAATCACAGGTTTAAAATTAAAATTACATAAGATGAAAGATATATTTAACAAAATTTAAAACTAACTATAATTATAATCACAATCTTTAATAGTCAACTACTAATTGCACTTTGATTCTCCAAAGTGCAGTTCCATCACTTCAAAGGAGCCAAATCTCCATAAGAAATCAGCTAATGGTTGATGACCTTGATAATGATGCATACAACTATCAACTAGATTGTAATGCAGTGTAATAAATATTCACCCCCATAGTATCATATTTCATAATGCCTAGGAAATTTTGAGGAATACCAGCAACACACTCGTAATACACTCTTCAGAACACAATAATTTTTATCAGTTGAAATTTATTAAAAATCTCAAAATTTTATGAGTCTCTCATCTTAACGATCATTTTCATGATAACTTCTACTTCCTTTTACCAAACATCCATATGGACAACAACTACCATAATAAACCAAGTTTGCTTAGTTGAATTGACCTAATGGCATCTATAATCTATAATTATTTCTAAAACACAAAAAAATGTACTCATCACATAAATCCACAAATCCAAATGCTACGATTACAAGCAACCCCAAAAGAAAGAAAGAAATCTACTAACTAACCTCGATCAGGAACCCTCCTTCTTTTCGTTTTCCTCGGTCTTCTTCTTCAACAACTTCGGCCTGGGCTTCACGGGCTTCAAGAACCCAGCCTGCAACCTCACCATCTCCCTCAAAACCCCAACCAGCTTCTCTTCAATCTCGGGCCCATTGGGCTCGAGCACGCGCAAGGCCCGAGCCACAGCCTCCATTGTGCTAACGCACCCCGCGAAAGGCTCCTTCCTCAAAATCAATTCGGAGTCATAAATGCTTCCGCCGCCAACACTCTCATCCACGTCCAGACAAACCCTAGTGGCGAACCCGGAGAGGAAATCCTCGCTGGCCCGCACCATCTCTCGAGCGTGCTGCCACGTGGCGTCGAAGGCGATGAGGACGAGGTCGGCGGAGGGGCGCACGGCGGAGATGTGGAGGGCGGGGGTTGTGGAGGAGCTGGAGGAGGGGAAGAGGTAGAGGGCGGCGGGAGAGCGGTCGAGGATTGGGGAGAGGCCGTGACGGAGGCGGCGGGAGGTGACGGAGGAGGCGCGGAGGAGGGACTTGTTGAGGATTGGGGTGGTGGAGAGCTTGTGGCGAGCTTCGTGAGGGTGTTGCACGATGAGGATGCGAGTGGCGGTTTGAATCGGAGGAAAGGGAAGCGCGTGGCAGAGACAGACGCGCGTGGGACGGTCGCAGTTGGAGCAGATGGAGCGACGCTGAGGCTCCGGCGAAAGAGCGTCTTCTTCTGCTTTAGGCTCCATGCAATGTAACATTATAACACTTGCCCTTCCTCCATCTACACACTCCTCGAAACACAGGTCATGTAACAGCCTAACAGCACAACGCTCCGCAAGACATTATTAACTTTTGTTCTAACATTTAAAAAATAATTATTTTGAGATGTATCTAACTTCGTTCAATTTTATAGAATTTTAGTCATCTTTTTAGATGTATTAAACTATCTTATATTAAACTTGCACAAAATATAAATATAAGTATAAGATTAAATATGATATAATTATATGCATTTAGAATTAAATATGTTTTTATAAAAATCCAAAATTCATTGTTATTTAGTTTTTAAGTTTTAAAAATTTATATATATATATATATATATTCTTTTTAATATTTCAATATAATTGTAATTATATTAACATGTTAACCAATATTTTTTTACATAGCGTTGGAGTTATTTATAATTTTTTTTACACATTAGTAATTTAGAACTTTATTTTTAATACATAAAAAAATTAATATTCTTAAATCAAAATGATTATATCATTTTTAAATTGATCCACATAAATGTGTTAGAGTTTAAAAATATATTAAAATTTAAAAATTACGAAATTTAGTATCATGTTAAAATTTATTATAAATTATAAATATATTTAATTCATTTATTTATTCTGATAATCTTTCTATATCTTTTATGTTCTTTTTTAGAATTTTGTATAACTTATTATATTATTTATTGAGCTTTTTCTATTGTGTCACTTAATTAGTTAAGATCGATGATTAGGATCTTGAATGGTTCATATATAATTGTAAATTGTGAAAACGTAACACGGATCCCAGATTTTACTTTTTATTTTGATACAAACATAATACATATCATCACACGCACATCCATAAAAATAAAATTAATTCTTTGTCAATATTTAATCAGTTTACAAATTCATCTTTCTCTGCAACTTCATCAAGCTGAATTCGTCTAATATAAATAATTTAAATTAAAAGAAAAACTAAAAGATTTTCATTAGTTCTATTTCCTTTCCTCCATGAAAAAGAGGAATAATAAGAATATCATCTTCTTGACCACCGAAAGTTTGACCATCATCTCCATTTAATTTGGGAGCATCATTTAAATATATATTTTCATTCTCTCCTCCTCCTTCAACATATGTCAAGCTCAAATATACATTGTCGAGAAATATTGATGACCTGAAGTTTAAGTAGTAAATTAAATAATTGTTTAAACTTAATTCATTCATTGTTAATGCAATTTTCGTTTTTTTTTTCATTTAAATATTTATGTTGAATGGTTTTAAAAAATTATGATGTTATTCTTGCATTTATATTACAGAAATTATCAATCATAATTGATTATTAGGCTTAATATTTGTGGTTTGTTTTATATATTTCATTATTAGGCTTAATATAAATTTTATAATTATGAGACATTCATTAAGTTAGAATTATGACTAACACAAATTTATAATCATCAATGTAAATAATAAATAGTGTGGTAGAAAAGGTATGTTAGTGAAAACATTGTAAGTATTTTGTCCTTGTTTTGCTTGATGACAGTTCAAAATTAGGCTCTAAGCTTTATTTTTGCACTTTGTGTATGCTACATTTATTGTTTTATGTTCCATTCCTTTGTGTGCTAAAATTAATTTTGCAAGAATTTTAATTTATTCTCTTATTAAGTTTAATATATAGTACAGTTGCTAAAGCATCTTTACACATTCTTTATGTCTGTCTCGTTGTACTGCACAAGAACTAGTTAAATCCATTTCATTAAAAAGTATCAACAGTAACCATTAAAAAAGTATAGAATTATGATAACCAAAATCCATTAGACAACTTTTGCAACTAAAAAGTTAGTCATATTTACATGAATTCAAAAAATATTTTATCCTTAAAAACTTCATGTTCAATGTATCATATTATTGTGTTTCTCTACATCCACAAGAGAAGAGCTTATCGATAACGATGTCCATGAGTCAAGTTTCTCCTTCAAGTTGCAGAGGGTATCCTTTACAAAAGAACTTGTACCCTCAAATTCAGCAGCAGCAGCAGCAATACTATTGAATTGTTTGCATAACAGATCAAACCTCTGCACTTGAGGTTCAAAATGCACAACACCATAGCTGGTTTTTATACAAACATGCTTCCTCAGAATATTTTTCTTCCATCTGTCTAAAATATATTTACAGGGCACCTCCTTCACTCTCTCTTGTGACAGTACTGCAAGCGAGTGCCTACAAAGTATACCTCTCAACTCAAACAACCGACAATTGCATTTTATATCACAATCTTCCCTGTTATATATGACTTCAACCACGGATTCCTTAGGCTTATCCTCTGTTATCATATCCTCTATCACATTGTAGCGACAAATAGAACCATCTTCACAAGCAACAAAAACGTTACAATCAGCCTTTCCAACAAATTCACGTTGAACCTCCAGAAACTTGGCATGAGTGTAAGCAGATTGAAACTGCCTCTCAAGTGGAGATTTGGTAACACAAGTCTGACTGTTACTGGATGAATGTATGTCAGCTATATACTCCTTCTCAGCCTTATATTGCAAGGCATTATTGTACTGATCAACAAATTGCTTCAAAGTTGTTTGTTGGTTTATAAATCCGTCAAAAATTGCATGCCTACTTTCACTTTGCGGATTAGTACACATTCCAGCCCAAAAACCACCTCGTACAAAGGAAGGAGCCCAGCGATGTCGCTCAAGGAACAATTCCTTCAACCATTTATTGTCTTTGAGGCCAAAATCCTCCACAATCCTCTTCCATTTCCCCTCAAATTCATCTGTTGTTGGTGTGTCATAGACTACACTATGCATACGATCTCTTAAGGACTTGCAATTAGCATACTCATGGATCAGTTGGGGAAGCTTTTCCATTATATTTGACAAACACCACCGATGTCGAATGGAGGGGTATACAGTGTCAAGTGCTTTCTGCATGGCCCTGCAGCAATGATCTGTTACGATTCCTTGTGGGGGTACACCAGACATGCAATGCAACAATGATTCGAACAACCAAGCAAATGACTCTGAGTCGTCAGATGATAACAACCCACAACCAAACAGCACAGATTGCCCATGATGGTTAACTCCAATGAAAGTTACAAGTGGCACTTTGTAGTGATTGGAAAGGCATGTAGTATCAACTGTCACCACATCACCAAACGATTCATATGCAGCTCTACTCCTTCCATCAGACCAAAAAACATTCTTCGCGCTGAACATATCATCCAAGTCAACTGCATAGAAGAAGTTTCTATCTTGTTCTTGCATCCTCACCAAATACTTCTGTAGGGCATCACCATCTCCATTTTCTCTAATCCAATGTCTTTCTATCTGAAGGTAATTTCCGCAATTATTTTGCTCTGAGATCTTCTTAACACCCATGTCAATAACTTCTGGATCCAATTTCCTTATACACTTCATCTCAATAGTAATTCTCTGAGAACCCAATTCATGATTATGACCGAGAGTAACTGCACTAATTTGATAGGTTCCATCTTTGCGTAAAGTCAAATTTATCCTAGCAGTACAATACTGTTTCTTTGATTCATCAATAGCAGTTCTTGATCTCTATGAACATACAAGTATCAAATATTTAACTTTGCCTTCACCTCCCCTTTTTGAGGTTCTAGTCTTGACGCTGAAGCCCATTTGGTCGGCATATTTTGTGTAATACAATCTTGCCTCAGCTTCTGACCTAAAGATCATTCCAGGTCGTGGCACAGGATAATCATCATCATTTTCATCCAAACTAATGGATCCAATCTTACATTCTTTTGGCAAACGAGAGATCAAGTGTTCCTCATTCCCAATGGAAATAATATCTAACGGAGCATCTGAATGACATCGTTCACCCATTTCCTACAGGAAAAGCAACCTAGTCAAAATTCAAAACCATGAATTTAGGAATGTATGCATGTAATTACAATTCATTATATTTTTTACCTACAAGGTTTTAAGGAACACACTGCAATTAGTATTTCAGCCACAACCCCTAGGGTTTCAGAGTCACTGCAACTGCAATTGGTCACATTTATCCGTAATTTCCTACAATATAAAAATCTTTATGAAACTGTAACTGGCACTGTGATCACAATTTTAAACCTTGTTTACTCAAATTATACTCGGATCTAGAAAATATCTTCTTAGCACCAGGATGAGGGCTACAGTATATAAACATTTTGTTGCGGATGCTATTCAAAACACAAATTAACAATTCTACAAGCAAGAAGCAAATACAGGATTAGATAAAATAGTTAAAAAAATCATCAAAATTTGCAGAATTTGCCTTACCAAGACGTGTAAAATTCTTTAAGGGACAATGAAACTGAAAATTGTTTTAGACAAGAAGAGTAAAAAGGGAGAAGTTCATAAATACCCAAAGCTCAAAATGGTGCTGGTTTGGCCTCTACCCTAATTAATATTAGTCTTCACTTCCTCTGAAACTCTCTCTCAAAGCAGTGTTTTTTCGTTAGGGGAGAAGGGAAGGGCTTTGGCGCACAGTTTCTAAAGTTTTAGGGCATTTTTTGTTTTGACTTTTTTTTTCGACTTTACTCTGAGGATCGAATGTTTTTTTTTTTTTTTTTTTAAAAAAAAAAAAAGGAATTAAAAAAAGTTATTTTTTTTATTTTTAAATAAAATTAAAAAAAAAAAAACAGTCCCGTTAATTGTGAAGGAACACGTAAAGACAGTAATTGAATTTTGTAAAGATTTAAATATAATTTTAATATGTATAGTTTTACATATTTTATTTCGTATAACTTTTTTACTGTAAATTTGATTCTTTAATTTTTTAAATTAAATTATTATAGTAAATCATGAATATACCATTCAATCCAATGTTTGACTAAACTTCTTTTTCTTCTAAAAAATAAAAATAACATTAAAGCATCTAATTTTAAAAAGGCAAATACTTATATGAAGAAGAGACTAGTATTTCAAGATACAAGCTCTATCAAAAAATCTATTTATCTCTAAATAATAATAATGCAATTTTCTTTCTTCTCTTGTCCATATTATGTTTTCATATCAATCTTAATTAACATTACCAGTTTTAGCATATTTAATATCTGTTGTATAAATTTTCTCAACAGTAGTTTATCTGGAATGTTTATGGATTAAAATTCACAAATATGTTAATGAATAGTTTTTTTAATTTAAAATTGGTAGGATATTTTCTACTCTCTTTTTTTTTAATCTTTAAGATAGTTTCTTATGAATTTTTGAGATCAAGAAACTTTGGAGGTAATTTTCTATACAGTTACAATTCTCAACAAAATTAGGTGACTTTTTACACATTCTTAGCATTAAGTAATTTTCATGAGAATTTAAAGTTTATAATAAATTCTCGAAAACTTTTTGTAAGAAAATTTCGAAATCTTTATTTTTTTCACTACAAATTCCTAAAATATTGAAAATTGCTTATCTTTGGCATACAATCTACGAAGTATGTTTTGTATATACATTATCTAATTAGCATACATGTACATTTTCATGGGACTTACTGGACATTTTGATAGAAACATTATCTAATTTTTCAAGTTCTTTTTTTAAGATTTCTCTTCTTAAGTTAGGTGAGTAGTAATAATGTGTAATTTAAGAAAGTAAGAGAAGAGAATATTTTAACCAAAAAAAAATTAAACTGGTCTGTTTGTAATTAGCAACCACTTGAGTTTTAGTAAGTCAACTAATACCGTAAATATTTAAATGACATGTATTTAAAACCACTTCATGAGTTTGAATTAAAATCGATTTAAGGATAAAGTAAGTGTTTCGGGTGTAGGGACCAAGAGCCTACTAAAAGAACCTCTTTACTTCGCGCTATCTTTCTCCTCTCCAGTAACTTTAGCGAAATCCACTCCTTAGCTCGATCGGTTGGGATGACGATCGGGGTACCTGTCTAAAGTACTCCGATGCTTAAGTCAGTAGGGACCGATCGGTGTGTCAGAATATCAGTTGTAATAAATGCGCAAT
>Ga0214544_1008754_pt1 | contig 16506 bp, 10 predicted proteins | sample CNSS3metaG_FD_160074 | JGI IMG/M metagenome (GOLD analysis project Ga0214544, IMG submission 160074) | Root nodule microbial communities from cowpea collected in UCLA plant growth center, Los Angeles, California, USA - CNSS3 | ecosystem: Host-associated > Plants > Roots > Nodule | place: USA...
ATTTATAAAAAGATAAAATAAAATATATATATATATATATATATATATATATATATATATATATATATATATATATATATATATATATATAATAACTTTATAAATACAATTCGTAAATATAGAATCATATAAAATTAAAAGACTTGCCAACTATATTATTCCTCCTACACCAATGCAAATTTTTCAAAAGCTATCTTTTATTTCCCTGTCCTACATCATCTATCATGAAATAAAGACTGTTATCAGCATAAAATCAATGACTAGCGGAATGTATCAGAGTATCCTAATACATGGGAAATTTACAGTAGAATAATTTTTATATATATTTTTATAATATTTATTTTTTACATTCAATTTCGTAGGTAATACTTCGTATAAAAAAAATTTATATATATTTTTATGATATTTATTGTTTACTCACGAAATTTTTTGTGTAATTTATCTTTTTATACCCATAAACTTTAATGTTATTTATGAACTTCTTTTGTAGATGAAACGAATTTCTACAATAAAAATTTTATAGATAATGTTTTGTTAGATAGTAAGCAATTTTCTTGTCCTACTTTTACTCCCTTATTGCGTTGAGTTTTGTTTCTCTCTTCTCTCTCGTTTTTCTTCGTTTTCTCTTTCATTTTAGCCTCTAAGTAACCCAAAAAAAGTGATGTGTTTTGGTGTTGCCATTTCAGTCCAAGTACGTTGTAGTACCGTCATTGACACAATGATGTATTTTGGAAGTTTTGGGTTACCTATCATGGCTATTGGTTTTAAATTTTTTATATCATGTTTATTTTATTATTTGAAATATATATATTTTGTATGCTTAATATGTTGAATTATATATATTTTTTAAAATAGGTTAATTGTAAGTTTAAATTTAGTTTAATTGAAATTGTTGTTATAGTTTCTCGTTTGAGATTGAATAAAAAATTATATATTTTATAACACCCTAATTTTTCGTTTTCTAAGATTTAAACTAACACAAATTTTATATTTAAATAAAACATTTATTCCTTTTTTATTGAAATTCTTAATAAAAAAAAATCACAGTTTTACAATCATAAACCTTATTAAAAAGAAAAATATAAGACTAAAAGATTGTCCCAAACATATATCGACCACTTTCACTAGTGTTGTGTATCTTCCTCAACACTTATTCTGTAACATTCCAATTTTAGCAGCTTAAAACTAATAAAAGGGTGTTTCATCATAATTTCCAAACAGATAATCCAATGTACAAAATATATTAATACAATCTTACAAAACATATGACTATAAAAATTGTACTACACCTAGGCGGCCTAACCTGACTACAGCCATGAGATCCATGAGATCCGCTTACACAGCCCTTAAGGACGCAAACTATGATAATATATGTCGAACAATCAATAGTAAGCGGCCTAAGCCACCTACTCGAGCAAATGGAACGAGAACTTGCTAAACCTAAAACACTACGAACTAGGATCCTAGGGCCCTCAATAACCAAAACTATGGGACCTGGGCTTGGCCCAGGCCCAGCTACGGCCTAGTCAAATGCCCAGCCCATGACGTGGCTAGACATAATTAATAATCTATAAATACACATGGATCCCACGAATTAAAGGTACGCATTCATTAATTTCCTAATCATGAGATTTAACTTTTTGAGAATCCTTAACTGACTTGAGCGTCGGAGTCTCTTCCGCAGGTAACCCCTCCCGGGTCCAAATCGATCCAAACCGAGACACCAGCAGATAGCGCATACATACCAAAAGAAAGCTTGCTAGGGAGATTGCGAATTGAGGTAAGGTGATACTCGTGTCTGACATCTCTTATTTGTTCTCCGTAGGAACAAAAATATATCACTTATACACTTAAACTAAACTAATAAGATCTATACTTAAAACTGACCACTACTAAAGCTCCCACTGAAACCTCCTCCTCAACCTAAACGATGGTTCCTCATCCTCTAGAGGTATCTCAGATACTGCAACCACATCTACAACTGCTCCCACCGAATAAGTGATCATCGCAAAAGGAATACAAACAACACAAGATAGAAACACATAAGAAGGATAAGCTAATTTACAATAGAGATATTCATATATATATATATATATATATATAAATACTTAAATCATGCAGAATACTTACATACATGTTATAAAACATATTTTTGATCTAAAATCACTCAAGTAGTTAATACTAAACTCAATTATTCGGATACAAGCATTGATGTCGATTTCTGGTAAGTTAAGCACTTGTGGCGGCATCTAATGCTCTACAGAGCCGTAGACATTACAACCCACAGGGTAAGTCCGTTAACACCTTTGGTCAAGGTAAAACCCTTAGGCTGAGACCTCTTATTTCTCTCACCACATGCCTCATCTTCGCTACTTGAGAAATTGATGGTCACTAGAGCATCAAGATAACTTTCAACCTGAACTCCTACATCAATGCTTACACTATAATTACCCCCATTTATTCCCCTCGAATTAGTATGCTCATATACTCATTCCTTAATCAATAATTTAAATAACAACCACAACAATTCAAATCATACTCAATTGACCACATAATGAGTAATTCAGATTCTGACCTGCTCGACCAGCGAGTAAAACTTGCCCAGCCACTGGCCCATGCTCGCCCAACGAGTAGCCTTCGCCCAACCACTAGGCTAGCTTTGGAAGTTCCTGACTTGGGAATTCAGCCAACGAGTAAGGACACGCCCAACGAATTTGCGAATCTACATAATTCTACAAATCAGCTCACTCGCCCAGTGAGTAATACTCACCCAACATGTAAGCAACGCTGCAAAATTATACAAAAACTTCTCTAACCCATTTTATACATCTTCAACCAATCCATACTACTAAAAAACTAGTGCATAGATCATTCAATTATCAAACATCAATCTATCAAATTATTCATACCAATTGAATGCAAAACACATCTAAACCCACAATTATTCTCAAATAATAGGACAAAACACATATCTTCATAGTTTTCAACATCACAAACAATCATGCATATCAGATACATCAATCAATCCTAAATTAAACATACAATGTATATTTCTAACAGATCCGAGTACTATGATTAACAAATTAGCCTCCCTTACCTGATATCCTACTTAAACAGTTCCATGAATGTCAAACACCTTTAACTCGACAGGATGATGTATCTACATTTAGAAATATCATAAGGACGATCAAGGCATATTGTTATGATCACTGATCAGCGGAGACTCATACTGATGAATAAAATGACGCATGCAAGCAAAAGAGAACTCACATGCAACAAAAAACAAAAATAGACCAAAAGAGAGCGAAAACTCACCTTACGTTAATGAAGAAACTAATTGATCCAACTTGAAGAGCTCGCTGAGATTTTCCCACATAAATGCCTTGGCTTGTAGAGCTACCTTCCCAAATGAATGTAGTCGTCTAGTGAACCAACCACTCTAGAGCCCAAACCTCCACAAATCAACACAAGCTCAAAGAGTTACATGTATAGAGGAATTCAACGTCCTTCAAACTAACGACTGTATAAGAACCTAACATTCACACACTACAAAAATTTATATATTAGCTACGGAAAATTTCATAGCTGATCCGTAGCTAATCCATAGCTAAACCATTTTGCGACAGATTAACTATCAAATTGCTAGGGAATTTTTCGTAGCTAAATACAGGTAGCTAATTAGAGAGGGATAAAATCCGTAGCTAATCTGTAGCTAATTCATAGCTAATCTGTAGCTAATTCATAGCTAATCCTTCTCTATTCCCTCTCTAATTGAAGTAAAAAGGTTTTACAATTTCTAGCTAATTCATAGCTAATTCCTCTCTATTCCATCTTTAATTGAAGTGAAAAAATTTTAAAATTTCTAGCTAATCCGTAGCTAATTTGTCGCAATTATATTGTCGCTAATTTGTGGCTAAACTGTCGCAATTCTGTTCTCAATAATCTGTAGCTAATCTGTCGCAATTTTTCCCCGCTAATTTGTAGCTAATCTATCATAATTTTTCCCTCGCTAATCCGTAGCTAATCTATAACTAATTTGTTGTAATTTTTTTCTCGCTAATCCGAAGCTAATTTGTCGCAATTCTTTATCACTAATTTGTATCACAATTGATTAGTTAATTTATTGCAATTCTATTATTCTCCTACAAATATTATTTTGTTAATTGCAATTACTTAATTGTTATTCACTCTTTATTATGAGTCATGTCCATAAACCTATGCCCATAATAAAAAAAGAAGACAAAGAAAATAAATTATTCACAAAAAGTGTCTAAATACCTCCAATATTTGCAATACCTATTTAAAAAGGATAGATAATCAATCCTACAATTATCAAAGTATATCCATCCAACAGTACAAAACAACATAAAAGTTTCCACCAATGTATAATAGTTTTAGGACACAAAAGCATTGGAGGGTATCAATAAAAAGTAATGCATTAACACAATTAAAAGACAAACAAAGTTTTGGATTCTTTTTCATTCTTGTTTCTTCAAAACAGACAACAATTCTCTCTTAAAAGATTGCATTTGCTCTTGCATCTGTTGTTGCATAAATGCTTGCATTTCTGCTTGTGCCTTCATAAGTTTTGGGTTCTTGGATCAATGTTTCCAACAATCACAATAGTAAAAGTTGATGGATCTTTGAAACATGTACCGAAGAATTCACAAGCTTTCCGTGGATCAACCTTTTGTAGGTCACTTTTTCTAATAGGCTGCAAAACAAAGAATATGCTGAAAGTCAAAAGTAGATCATTTAGTCAATGGTTTAATTGTTGTCAGAAAGTAGCCATACCCGGAAAAAATAAGAGTTGCCATAGTGAAGCTCTTTTACACGGTTTGTAAAAGCAGTGTATGGATCCCTATCTTGAGCAGATACTGCTTCTTCAGCCATCTGCATAACTATTTTGATATCTTCTTCACCTGGTGTTAAATTTGTTGTAAACAGTTGATAGACAAGCTGGAATATGTAAGAAATAAACAAATATCATCAGAATAGGTAGAAAGAAGATTAGCGTGCGTAACATATAATAGTGGAATCGGGGTATGAGTTAGTAATACAGAATAGAAAAGAAAAGAAATATTAAGGTCTGCTTACTTGTTATTTAATTTTACTTTTTCATTATTAATAACAAAACCGTAAAATTTTTCAAAGAATTCTCTTCCTAGGGTTCTTGTTTTGAAAAAGTTCTTCTAAACAGCACAGTTACTTTACCAAACAAAAATCAAATGTGAATAAATAAAGCACCTGCGTATCAGATAAATCTCCAACTGCAATTATTGCCATATTGCATAAATGGTAACACTTCTTGTAAAAATGCTTCACAGTCTCTGAAGAAACCGTTCGAATCACTTTCTCTAGGCCAATTGCCAGTCGTTCAGCATACTGCAATACATTCAACACTTCACGAAATAACACCAATCAATATAAAACAATTCCCCAAACTGCAATCACATGTTCTAACCATTTTAATCAACATTGGCTAATAATATAGCAAGTAGCAAGTGTTATCCAATGAACATCCTACAGCCGCCCCCTGGCATTTCTGCTTCCCCTGTACTCTTCCAAGACAGCTCCTCTCTCTTTCGCCAAGTTATCCTTCGAAACTCGAATCTACAAACACAGAACAATCCATATACTATTTTTCAAGATGATCTTTTGAAAAATGCATTCTAACTAATTATATTTTTTTTCTTAAAAAAGAATTGTAAAGAAGAGTCTTAATAACATTTCACTGCTTCTGAATTGATTCAAAACAACCTGATAAAAAAGTCTACAATTAGAAAAAATCCCGCACATTTCACTAACAATAAATGTTACTTGAAATATACTTATTATATTCATGGATATTGAAACCAATCACTAATATAAAATAATAGCATCCAGAATATTGCTGAACTTGGGATTTTAGAATATAACAAAGGTTGAAAGAATATAACTGAACTTCTCAAGTATATATGAAAAGCACTGTAACAATTCAAGTCAAGACATGCAAATTGACCATTTATTCAAATAATATGATCTTAAAGCTTAGCTTGGCCAGTTTTAAAAATATAAAAGCTAGAATTGTTTACTTGTTCATGGTTTGATAATTATATTTCAATATAATTAATTTAGTATTTTGTGACATCATTTTACAAGAAATAAAAAAAAATAAAGATTACAAATAAACTTTTTATGTATTTTATAATCTATCATAAAATATTCAAAAAATATGCCATTAAAAGAATTAATTCTAGAATAAGTTCAATGCTCTCTGAAATTTGAATTAATGGACATAGAAACAAACCGGTGAACTATCACCATTCACTTCATATTACACACACAAGATATTTGTAACCACTGGACAAGCTTAAAAAAATGAGTTTAGCTCACTTTATATTATCAAGCCTAAGTACAAGCTTGAGCTTGTTCGTTAAGTTAAAAGACAAGCTTGATCAATTGCTTAACAAGTTGAGCCCGAACGATGGCTTAACTCTTTTATGTCCATTGGCACAGGTATAGGCTAAGCTTTGAAATTCTCCAACTCATGATAGAAAATCAGGAGGTACATGCAACAGTTAGGACAAAAGTATGATGAAGCATATAATACTTGTAGTACAATACTACCTACTAGTTTCACACATATTAACAGTTTTCTTCATCACAATTAAAATGATTTCTAACATAGTCATTATCTTCACCATTAACTTCCTAATTTATTAACATTTTTCTTACCCACTAAATTTGTACAGAAGAGTTCCTAACCACAGACTGGATTCATTCTTGCTTAAATGAGTTAAAGTATTATGATATCATTTTAACACATTATTTTTAATGTTTTATTAGAATTTTGAAATACAATTCCCACACACTAACCAATTATACCCATACGATCCATATTCACAATTCCCTTAGCTGCAACACATACTATAAAATTAAGAAAATCATAAGCATCATTCCTCAAGAGGGAAAAAAAATGCATCTATCAATTTAAACACATCGACATAATACATTAAATACACAATTCACTAAAACCTTACATAAGAAATAACAAAAACAACGCCAACCAAAGAAACAAGCTCTCTGAAACTAACCTTCAAAGCACTAGAGACGAGACCAGAAGAGTCAGGCAGACTGCCTTCCTTAGCAATTACTAAACCAACAATACCTAAAACACAAAAACTTTAAGCGAAAAGAGAATGTGTTATAAGAAAATTACTTGAATATTTGCGCTTTGATTTCACATCCACTAAGCAAACTCGAATTCTTTTTCCTCCCTAGGAATTCCTATAATTGGTTTTCATCCTTATTAAAATAGACACACACAAATATTATCAGAACTAGAATCACATTGAAGCAAAAGTTAGTGGTCAATAATGGATATCAACACATGGACGCCAAAACATTTAAGCATATTAATCTTATTCAAAAGTAGTGCCATCAATTGCGGATCCACCACATCAAATTCCTAATTGACAAGTTGGTGCCTCGAGTCCCCCAATTTAGAAACCCTATTGCTCTTTTGAGTTTGTCTCGACACTTTTACTATGGCAAAGTCCAAGAAGCATCCTTCCCATGATGATTCCCAAATCTAAAATGCTAAGTGACTCCCTGAACTCGTCATTTACCAAAGGAGTGGAGGCAGGCCATGGAGTATGCATCGCGCCACACTAGCATCTCAAAGGGATTTCGTAAATGCTAATTAGAAATGATGATAAAAGAAAACAAAAGTAAAACAGACCTTACGTCACCACATCAAATTCCCTCGAAACTGCCCCTAACCCATATAAACCCTAATAACACACGCATCAAATCCATTACAACATGATTTCTGCTTCCTTCCCCCATACTAGGGTTTGCATGCACTTCTTTTTGATTTGTGAAGGGGCCCACTTCCACCAGAATTGTGTCGTCGGCAGAGGTCACAGCGTTCTAACAAGCCCCGAATTCGGCTCCAATACTCTCGAGGAATTTTACGATGTCGTGATTGGTGTATTTCTTGGTGGCACTGAACGCGAGGTATTTAACAATGTGAGCAATTCCGCGTTCATCCTCTTGTTCGAGAACTGATTTGCCGTAACCGATTTCACAATCAGCGATTCAGCATTGAATGATTCATAATACACGGCATATATGAATGGATAATTAGGTTAGGTTAGGTTATCGGCTACCCAGCCCTGACGACGAGAGCGAGAGCGGCTCTCATGCGAGGCTTGGAATTGCAACGAACGTAGTAGCGAAGGCCATTGTCGAGAGTAAGTTATCGATTAGGAGGAAGTGAACCCACAGTGAACAACAATGAGATTCAGATCCAAAATGAGAAAATGGCGAAAGAAGAAAAAGTTGGGAGTAGAAGAAACAATGTATGAGCGAATTTAAATGGAGAAAATTTGAATCGAAAATTGCTGATTCCACGAATTATCCCATACTTCTTTTTTTTATTATATTTGAAAAGCCTAAAGCCAGAGAATACTGTTGTTGATGTTAGTGTACGAATTACAACTTTTCTTATATTTCTAATTTTTAATTTCTAAAAATATTGTATTAGGTAAATGTTATTTTTCATTTTAAAAAATGATATTTATAAATAAAAATTAACTTATATATAATAAAATATATCTTGATAATATGTTAGTATATTAGTTTTTTATTGTTTTTCGAAAATTTATTTTCCTCATAATAATATTTTAAATATAATTTCTATTTGTTAGTTATGGATTAATGACAAAATTATTTTTTGTTATTTTATTATATATTTTAATTAATTTATTAATATTTATATTTATCATTTACATTTTAAGATATAATAATATATATTTTAAAAAATAATTTTAAAATATTTAAATTAAAAGTAATTCAAAATATTTAAATTAAAAATAATTTATAATAATTAAATTAAAAATAATTTTGCAATATTTAAGTTAGAAGTCATTTTAAAATATTTAAATTTAAAATAATTTTTAAACGTTCAAATTTAAAATAACTTTTAAATACTTAATTTAAAAATAATTAAAAATATTTAAACTAAAAATAATTTTTAATATTTAAATTTAAAATTATATTTTTATACTAAAATTTAAAATAATTTTAATTGAGAAAGATTAGCTACAAACATATTTTCTAGTAAATTTGTAGCTATTTTTCTACCAACTAACTACAATTTTATTTCTTTGCTATTTCATCACAAATTAGTGAGGAATTGGTTACAAATAGATGTTTAGGTGAATTTGTAGCTATTTTGCTACAGACACGCTACAGTTTTTCTTTTTCGTTATTTCCTTGCAAATTAATGAGGAATTAGTTATAAATAGATGTTTAGGTGAATTTGTAGCTATTTTGCTACAGACACGCTACATTTTTTTTTTCATTATTTCCTTGCAAATTAGAGAGGGAGTAGCTACTAATATTTTTTCTCACTAATTTCTATAGCTAAATAGAATTTTTCTTGTGACATTCAAACCCAAACACTATTCAAAGAGTTCTTACACAGAGGGATTTAGTCATCCTTTAACTTCGACACTCTAAGAAACCTCCACTCAATCCAGCTACCTACCACGAGGGATTCATTTAGAGATTTGTTATGAAGAAAGCCTAAACAACGCCAATAAAAAGCCAAAGAGTATCATACTCATGACTCTTTACTAAATTCCACACACATACAACACATTATTCATACACTACAAAAAAAATGCTTATTATCGACGATCAGAATTCGTCGGTAATAGCCCGAATTCGTCGGTACTTATCTTTTACTGATGGACTTTCAACGACAAAAAATCCATCAGTAAACGTATCGTTTGTAATACTTTATCAACGAATTTTAAAAGTTCGTACGTAATTACCGACGGACACATCCGTCGGTTATTATCGAAGGATATGTTTGTCGGTAATTATCGAAGGATCTGTCTGTCAGTAATGGCAGTGGCTGCTCGAATGTATTATTTGTCAGAAACTTTTGAAATTTGGTTTAGGTTTATTTGTTTGTTTAACAATCCAAAATACCTGCATATAGAAAATTCCAACATAGACAAATCCAACATTCCATTATATCAAATATTGTATCATTATCAAACTCTATCACAATATATATCACATGACACACTGATCTGTTTATAAAACATAAACTAATAGGAAGCATAGGAATGTTTGTCAAATATTACATAAGCATGATCAAGACCAAGTAACAATAATAGTACACAAGTTTATTAAGTACATGGTGAAGAAAGTTTTTCTGAAGGACATGAATAGCTAATAATCTTCATAATCAGGAGAAGATTCTTCATTTAGATTATCGTCCTCTTCATTATTTTGTTACTCAAATCTCAATTGCTCATTTTCCTCTATGCTGCGTGAAAGTTGCTGCCTAATATTAGTGAGGTTCTTAATATTAATAGAGGAGGAAAATGTTAGTTGGTTCTGGCTTTCATTTGAACCCATATATTTTGAAACAAGTTGGCCAAGCCCACAAAGTCTTCCTTTCTTCTTTCCTCCAACAGTCTTAATCCAACACCTAGTCCTTATATTCTCGTCCTATGTAGGATCAATAGAGGATTGCTTTGGTGTTCCATCAGTAGCACATGATGATAACTCAAATCTGACTTGGGAAAGCTTACTCTGGAATTCTTCCTATAAGTAAAAAATGAACAATTATTATTATTTGGTTGTATTATATATTAAGTTTAAGAGTAAATAATATTAAACACTAAAAGATGCCTACATTTGTCTTCCTAGACCTCTCATCCACATACTCACCAGTACCCTTCCGGATATGTGTCTACTGAAAGACTTCATCAAGAAACACATGTCGTCCCAACTCACGTGCCTGCAATGAAATATTTTATAAATTAAATTTGATATTGTGTCAAACTTTAAAAATGTAGTTCAAATTGAAGATATTAGAAATAGTTAATGTGTATACCATACGAAGTGCATGCTCATGGTTGGTAATGGATCCACTTGTGTGTAGGGCCCCACCCGTTTCAGAAGCCCTATTATTTTTTGCTGCAAGACATTTGCTACGATAGCTTAGAGAATTCCAATGTTATAACAGTCTAGTCCACACATCATTAGGGATCCATTTTGGCCTTTCTCTACCCATTATGGTAGCTCTAAACAGTTCAGATAGATGATGAGAAGCTTTAGTGTTAAAATTTCTCTTAATTTCATTTTCATGCTTTGGTGCCCATTGAACTCTCCTTTATAACAACAAAAATAAAACATTTAAAACATTATAAGTATACTAAGAAGTGAATAATAGTTAACAACTTAATTTACATGTACAATAAGTAACAACACGTTACCTTAAAACATTGGTAGAAATGGTCCTTGCCTTTCTTAGGTATTGCTCCCCATGATGGCCAAGAATTAAGAAATTGTTGCTTGATTGTCTTCGTGATAGCCTGTGATACAACTCTAAATGGAACAAACCTAAAAGACATGGAAAATTGTCATAAGATGAAAGAAGTTATATAATACAAACAATTAGAATAACTAAATCAAAATATTACCCTCGACCGATAGGTTCAATCATCGGGTGCTCATGTAGAGGAGGGTTCTGATATGCATCATTAGGATCACCTGTAGATGCTGGTGCAATTATATCACCTGACATTGGGGATGGTGTACCGTGCTCACCAACAGTAGGAGATGGGCCACCAATCGAGGCTGGGGATGGTATAGGATGAGGTGAAGGGGATGTTGTAATGTTTATAGAAGGGGTATGTATCCTTGTGTGTGGAGTTGAGGAAGATGAGGAAGGTATATGTGAGGGTGGTACAAAAGGGGGTTTGGGAGCAATAGTAGGGGTATGTAACCTTGTGGGTGGAGGTTGAGAAGATGAAGACGGCATATGAATTACCAGGATATAAGTAGGGTTATGTAACTCTGTGGATGAAGTTGGGAAAGATAAGGATGACAAATGTAAGCCCGACATGGGTGTGGTGGGTCTGAGTGGAATCCGAGGGACATAATTATGACGTCTCTTTCTTAGTTTTACTATACCTTTCCCCTTGTCAACTGGGGGGTCGAGGTGGATCTCCCGATGACATCACGTATGGAGTTTAGGATCTAAGTGGCAAATATTTAAGATGGTATATGATAACAAATAAATATAACAACAACTTAATAAACTATTCATTAGATATAACATGTGAAAATATACCAATACAAATTATATTTATCAAGTTCGAATGAAATGAAACAAAAAAAAATGGACATTATCAATAAGTTCAATAATTGTCATTCCTCCACTTCTTCTTCAGTTTTATCTTCATCTTCATCTTCATCTAGCTCTTATTCTTCCTCTTCTTCTTGGTCGTCGTCGTCCTCCTCTTTTTCTTGTTCCAACTCTTCATCATGACCTTCTATATGATGAAATCTAGATACACGTTCTACTTCAATCACTTCATTGGCATGTGACATTTCATCAACTTAGTAAGGGAAATCGGCTTCCACCTCATTTGATTCGATGCGACCTCTCGGCTTGATTTTAATTACAACACACCAACCACGGTTGTCTTTTCGAGATGGTGGATATTGTACATAATATACTTGTTTAACATTATATGCCAAAATAAATGGATCAAATGGTTGGTACCTTGAAGTCATATGAATGTCCACAATGTTATATTTAGGATCCAGTCTTGTACCTTTTCTGGAGGGATCAAACCATTCACAATAAAAAAGTACAACTTTCTTCGGTTTAATAGAAATATTGTACTCTAGTTCATATATTCTATGAATGATCCCATAAAAATCATCTTCACCTCCTTCGGTAAGGCCCTTGACATGAACACCACTATTTATAGTCTTTTTCCCTTTGCTTCATGCGTTAGTATGGAACTTGTACCCATTCACAAAGTACGTGTGTCATTCTTTGACACATTTCATGGGCCAATTTGACAAATCCCTTATGTCTTGGTTCCTAACACTTAATGGCTTGTTATAAACTTATGAATATAGAAAGATAAATGTAAAATTAAGATACATTAAAATCCATTTGTTGTATAATTAATGATATAATACATAGTTGATATTGGAACCATTCAGGAAACTCTGAATGAATACGAACATAAGCACTGCTTTCAGGTATTTGATAGCACATAAGGAATGAACTAACAAAAATAACTTCCAATGTTAAATTTTTAGAGTCTTACATATCATTGACCACAAAGTTGTTCACACAGGAGGTAGTTACATACTCAAGATATTGTTTGACTTCAATACAATTGATCAACACATGAACATGAGCAGATTTGAACTCTGCATAAGTTAATCAATGAATCGATTCTCTCCATGCATGACGACCTTGTTGTTCAAAAACAGACAACATTGACACATCTTTTTGACATTCAACTTCATTTCTCCAATTGTGTGATGACAACATGAAGTTGTTGAAGTAATGGGAACAAAAGTATGTTGTCTCACGGTGTAAATACGATGCACAAATAGAACCTTCAACTCTGGCTTTATTTTTTATTGATCATTTGGAATCACCCATGAATGTATACAAATAAAATAATACATCTTGATAAAAAAAAATGGTGACAAAATTAATTATAAATATGAATAGGGAAGTCATTTAGTACCTTTCAAATGGATACATCCACTTGTATTGCATTGGTCCACCAAGCAATGCTTCATGGGGGAGATGAATAGGGAGATGTTCCATGGAATCAAACATTCCATGAGGGAATATTCTTTCTAATTTACAGAGAATAATTGGAATATTTTCCTCCATTCTTCTTGGGGATTCCTCTTTTAATGTTATAGAGCACAAATCTTTGAAAAAATGGCTAATTTCAATAAGAGGATTTAAAACATGAATGGACAAAGCATTAAACGCAATAAGAAGTAATGTCTCCATGAATACATGGCAATCATGACTTTTCATCCCATGAATTCTTCCCTTTTCAACATCAGCACTTCTAGCCAAGTTGGAACTATAACCATCTAGCATCTTAAGTTCTTTTATCCACCGACAAACTGATTTAGCTTCATATGTGGTTAAAGTATAATTTGTTTTAGGCTTTAATATTTTACCATTATCTTGAACCTTCAACTCCAAGTCTTTTCGCTTGCAATACAATCCTAAATCCGTTCTTGGCTTCTCATCGTCCTTTGTCTTTCCCGTCACATTCATAACAGTATTGAATATGTTCTCAAAGAAATTTTTTTCTATGTGCATTACATCAAGATTATGCCTTAACAAATTATCTTTCCAATATGGAAGATCCCAAAAAATGCTTCTTTTTGTCTAATTACGCCACTCTCCATATCCATCTATCCTTATTACACCACTTTTAGTGACTTTTTGAAAATGTTTCACTTTCCTCTAAACTTGTAATGGTGTCAACCTAGGAGGTGGCCCATCTGTTTCAACTTGTCCTTTTCGAAAGGTTTTAATATTTCTCCTAAAGTGATGGTCACTAGGTACGAACCTACGATGTGAGTCAAACCAATAACTTTTGTGATCATAATTTAACGTGAATGACTTATTGTGCTCCATGCAATGTGAACAAGCTAATCTACCATGTGTGACCCAACCAGATGACATCCCATAAGTAGGGAAGTCATTAATAGTCCACATCAAACATGGCCTCATCATAAATTTTTGTTTCATTGAAACATCATAGGTCAAGATACTAACCCATAACTTCTATAAATCACCAATTAAGGCTCCAAGTAAACATCAATAGAGGCCTTTTGATTGGATGACCCTAGTATAAGACAACTCAAAAACATATAAGGTTTTGAAATGCACATTTCAGAAGGAAGATTATATAGAGTAACAATCACGAGCCAACAAGAATATGGTGAAGATGAAGCCTTAATGTAAGGGTTAAATCCATTTGAACATAGACCAAGTCGCACATTGCTTGGATCAGATGCAAAGGTAGGATGTTTACGATCAAAGTGCTTCCAAGCTTCACCATCATATAGGTGGCATAACTTTCCTTGGCTTTGGTTTTCATGATGCCAAGTCATATGTGGCACCGTTTGCATAAAAGCAAACATTCTTTATAATCTTGGGATTATAGGAAATAGAACATTGACTTAATTGCAATTGTTTTTTTTCGCCTTGATCCCTGATGAATTGGGTGATATCTTGGTTTGTGACAAAATTTACATTCAAGCAATGTTGCATCTTTTTTTCCACTATCATTGTCATAAAAGAGCATACAACCACTCACACAGCAATCAATCTTCTTAGCCTTGAACCCCAACTTTGATACTAACCTCTAAGCATCATAATAACTTTTTGGCAAGCTCATATTTGGTGGTGTGAGACCTAACAAAAGTTTGGTGAAAGCCTCTAAGCCTTGGTTGGGAATATTCCAATTAGACTTATAAGATAGAAGTGTAACACATACTGACAATTTAGAGTCTCTTGCCCCTTCAAATAAAGGTTGATTTGCCTCCGCCAACAAATTATAAAACCTTTGTGTGGATTCATTAGGACACTCTTCTAAGTTAGTTTCGTTGGGTTATTGGTTTGATTAAAATTGACACAAAGCGTTATTAACCATCTCTTCCTTGTCACACAATTGCTCCATTTCAGCAGTATGTACACCATCTCTAAGGACAAAATTATCACCTTCATTTAAATCAACAATTGGCATATATTCACCGTGTAATGTCCAAATCCAGTAATTTGGTATGAACCCTTTTTTATAAAGGTGAACTTTGACAATCTCATCTGTCAAAATCCTTGTATAGTCACATTTAATGCAAGGGCATATAATCTCACCTTCAAGTGCAAAATATCTAGACTATGTTGCTACTCGAATAAACACTTCAACGCCTAAGACAAAAGACTCCTTCAATCCCCTTCTAGCACTATAACAATGATCATACATCCATGCACGATTCAAAGGAGGTTCACCCATGTTCTATACCACAATAAATGGTTTAAATTAGAATGTAATGGGGAGAATTGAAATAAAGTGGAGACATATATGTCCCCATGTATTGCTTAAGATAATGACATTGTGGGGATATATCTCACTGATTAAGTAAGATATCTAAATACTAACCAAATTACAATGTCCTAGTTGGAATGCAAGTCCCATGACTATGCAGACCATTTTAGTTGAAATTTTCTTTCTTGTTGTCTTTAGTAGTCTATTTTCATATTTTAGAGTCAAATTTTGATTTCTTTGTTTTTTTGAGTAATTGACTTTATTTTAAGCTTCTTTTTACCATTTAAAACTTTGTTAGACACTTCACCAGTGCAGGAAGGGCCTTTGGCAGCGGTTGTTTTTAATATTCTGCACCGGTTCGGGAATCGAAGCATATTGGGGCGAGGCCAAAAGGTCATAGCTTTTGGCCTCGGTTAAGAACCGAAGCCATAGAGGGCGCTTCTGCCTCGATTTTCCAGCACCCGAGGCCATAGACCCTGCCTTTTGCCTCGGTTTTGGCTGCACCCGAGGCCATATGGGCTCTTTTTGGCCTCGGTTTTGGCTGCACCTGAGGCCATATGGTGTTTTTTTTTTTTTTAAATTCGATACCCTTTTGGCCTCGGTT
>Ga0214544_1008755_pt1 | contig 16503 bp, 7 predicted proteins | sample CNSS3metaG_FD_160074 | JGI IMG/M metagenome (GOLD analysis project Ga0214544, IMG submission 160074) | Root nodule microbial communities from cowpea collected in UCLA plant growth center, Los Angeles, California, USA - CNSS3 | ecosystem: Host-associated > Plants > Roots > Nodule | place: USA...
AAATATAGAGATATATCCCAACGTGACGCAGCACTATATATAAATCCTATCACTGCATCCGCAGTTGGAAATTATTTCGCTTTTTCAAATGCTTAATTATTTTCCTTTGCACATGTGTTGTTTGTGGCGCTACATGTAATTGCAATATAGCTACAGCGATAACGACGCGTTCGGTCTAGTTTCCTCCTCCAAGGTCATACTAACTTATCTAGAGGGTATTTATTTGTGTCTACTTTCGTTTATTTCGTTTATAAAAGAGAAATGATGTTCTAACCACCATTTCACAACTCATTTTGGAAATTATATAATCCCTAAAAAAGTAAATTTTTTATTAATAAAAATTAAAATTGTACTGTGTAGCCCATCGGTTAGGCGCACCAAGGTTAAGTGGTCGCAGGTCGTCTCTTACAGGTGGACCTCATCTTGGAACGTTGATGTGACAATCTCTCCGAAGTGCTTTGAGGGGAGCTCTCTGCCGATCTCCGGATGAAGTCTCAGTTCTGAACACACTAAATCGACTACCCGTCGGTCAAACGAACTAAACACCCCCTCCGTCTTCATTTCCAGTTGCACTTTGTCTCCATCTTAATGGAGACCCTCACTTGTAGGCAACCAGCAGGACGCAAGACCTCTGGTCGGGTGGCCATACTAAAACTTGGATCAGTAAGTTAGAAGTAAATTAAGATAATACAAGTCAGTAATCAAGTTTAAAAAGCAATTGGGTCATGATTAAGAAACCCTAATCACAGGCTCCTGCCGATCGCCCTTAACTAACTTACTTAACTAACTTAAGCATAAAAGCCTTTTAGACAGGTATACCGATCGTCTGACTGACCGAACAGTGGAGGAGAAGGATTGTACTGAACGAGGATTTGACCATCTGGCTGAGGAGAATACAGAGAACAAATACTTGAGAGTAATTTGAGTGTTGATAGTAGGTGTTTGGCTCCTACACCCGAAATAAAAATAAAGAGTGTAAGATAGGTTTAAAAGTTTGTTTAGTATCACAAAAATGTTTTTTTTTTTAATGTTTTTATGTTACACAAAATATCTTACGTAAATTCATAAACTTTAATGTTTTCTTTTTTTAACATTAATCAGTTTTGGCTTAAACAAAATTCTGAAAATATAAAAAATACAAATGTTAATTTATATTTCATCCTATTCAGAGAGTATTGCATCAATCTCCAAGAAGGACAAAACCTCAACATAACCTTCATTCCAAGCTCCACGGGTTCCTACGCTTTCATCAATGGAATCGAGATTGTTTCAATGTCCTCTTATCTCTACTATACCGATCCTAACGTCGACATCGGTGGATTGCCGAAACTTGTTGGAGGACAAACATATACAATTGAAAATAATTTGGCTCTGGAAATGAAGTACAGGTTAAGATTTGGGGACCGAAGTATCCCCGCCTCGGGGGACACGGGTATGCTCAGGACTTGGGATGTTCATAATCAATATATTACTACTCAAAGTGTAGAATCTCTTGATTTTGGCAATAAAACCAAGCTGATCTTTAGTAAGACTCCTAATTACACTGCACCAGACCAGGTATACCGATCCGTTGCGAATATGGGGCCTGATGCCTCTATCAACAAGGGATTCAACCTCACATGGCAGCTTCCTGTTGATCCTGGTTTTACCTACATGCTACGGTTACACTTTTGCCAGCTTAACCCGATGGTTATTGGGTCTGGTTACCAGATCTTCCTCATCTACATTCAGGATCATTTGGTTGAAGACATGGCAGACATTTTCTATTGGGGCGATAAAAAGAGGGGTGTACCAGTGGTTAGAGATTATGCAGTCATCATCTCAGCCCCAGATAATCAGAAAAAGGCATATCTTTCTGTGAAATTGCACCCTCAAGATGAAAGCTCGATCAAGGACGCACAACTGAACGCAATTGAACTCTTCAAAATCAGCGGCCCAACAGGTAATCTCGCTGAACCTAGCTCAGACCCGCCTCCATTCCAGACCGTTCAAATATTACAAAATAAAAACAGTACCACGAGAAAACCTGCCACCGTTGCAGGTGCAGTTTCCGGTGTCGTTTTGCTCTCCCTTATCATCGTTTTCTTCCTCATCAAACTTAGGAAGAACGTCTCTGTCAGCAAGGATCACAATAAAAAGGACAGAACTTCTCTGGGAAGTGGCTCATCATCGCTACCAACCCACCTCTTCCGCCACTTCTCAATCGCTGAAATCAGAGCAGCAACCAAGAACTTCGATAAATTCTTAGTCGATGGGGTGGGAGGCTTCGGCAACGTGTACAGAGGCTACATCGACGACGGTTCAACACCTGTGGCAATCAAAAGGCTCAAACCGGGTTCTCAGCAAGGTTTGAACGAGTTCGTGAACGAGATCGAAATGCTTTCTCAACTACGTCATCTCCATCTTGTTTCCCTCATCGGTTACTGCTACGAGAGCAACGAGATGATTCTCGTTTACGATTTCATGGATCGTGGAACCCTCCGTGACCATCTCTACGACTCCGATAACCCTTCCCTGCCGTGGAAGCAAAGGGTCGAAATATGCATAGGTGTAGCAAGAGGATTGCATTATCTGCATACAGGTGTGAAGCAGGTGATCATTCACCGTGACGTGAAGACCACCAATATCTTGTTGGATGAAAAATGGGTGGCCAAGGTTTCAGACTTCGGTTTATCCAGAATTGGGCCCACAGGTATTTCGATGTCCCATGTGAACACTCAGGTGAAAGGTAGCATAGGATACCTAGACCCGGAGTACTACAAACGACAGCGTTTGACGGAGAAATCTGACGTGTACTCGTTTGGGGTAGTGCTCTTGGAGGTATTGTGTGGGAGACAACCTTTGATCCACTGGGAGGAGAAGCAACGAATATCAGTTGTTAAATGGGCGAAGCATTGCTATGAGAAGTGATGTCTGTGTGAGATTGTGGATCCCTCATTGAAGGGCAACATCATCTCAGTGTTTGCAAAAATTTGGTGAGATTGCTCTGAGCTGCTTGCAGGAGGATGGGACTGAGAGGCCCTCCATGAAGGACGTGGTTGGGATGCTCCAGTTTGTTCTGCAACTTCACTTTAGTGGTGTTGGTGAGGAGGTGTCGGGCAGTGGTGTGTTTAGCCAACACGATGCAGATTATAGTAACAACACCACAGCAAGCGACGGAGATAGCAGCTGGACGAGAAACGAATCTTCTGTGTTAATCCATGATGATGTTTTCTCAGAGATTAAGGATCCAAAGGAACGATGAGCTTCAACCACTTTTCAAAGTTCACTCCCACTTTCAATATATGACCTAATATAATCAAGGGAAAATGTATTCCATAGTTAAATTATGGTTAAAAGAATAAATACGATCTAGTTAAAAAAAATAATTATACTTGTTAGCAACACCTCATGTTAAGTTCGAATCTAATATTTGTATTTATTGTTGGTGTAGATTTGTTATATGTTAGAAATTACTATTGATATTGTTCTGGTTCAGAAAAATACTAGATAATTTCTCACCAAAACAAGAAAAAAGTATTTTAGATTTACTTAGGTCAAAAATCTCTCATCTCTTGACCATGGGAGCAACCTTCTTATTTATATAATAATTAGTTACAAAATATCAAATTCTATAAATACAAGATAAAAATGAAATTATTTTCTACTCCTAAAATATCTCTAAATATAATAACAACCTTATTAATTCCTAAAAATCCCATCAAACACAGAATTTAATTCAGTTAATATTCTCCTTCGGTGCCCCGCCGACTAGATCTGTTAAATGCTAAAATTCATCTATCCTCTCGGCCTAAAACCGAACCATCTTCCTGGACCAGTACAGATATTATTCTTAAATTTGTTAACAAATCTATTATTATTCTTAAATTTGTTAACAAATCTATTACTGTATATTATGATATATAATCTGCCATTGAATATGGTATGTACTACCAAAAGAAACAGATAATAAAAAGTGAGTCTTATTCTCTATAATAAAAACTAAAATTTATAATAGGTAAACAGAATTCTTCAAGTATAAAAGTATTTTCCGTTTTATAGGGTCAAATTAGGAATAAGATTTGTTAAATTAATTATATCATTTTTTATAAGATTATTATTATTGTAAATATTAATGTTTCGGGTGTAGGGACCGATAACTTACCAAAGAGTCTTTTCAAGCTTGCTCTACTTCCTACTGCAACAATAACTTATAGTAAAATCCACTTCTTAGGTCGATCGGCTGGGGCGACGATCGGGGTACTTGTCTAAAAGGCTCCGATGCTTAAGTCAGTTAAGGACCGATCGGTGTATCAATATATCTGCTGTAATAAATGCGAAATTAAGATGCTCACCAACCTACCTTTGGGCCCTATTTATAGTTTTCTGTGTGGGCCTGTGATTAGGGTTCCTTAATCACGGCCCAATGATCCTTTAATCAAGATTACTGACTCGTTTAACGTTAATTAACTCGATTGACTGATCGTTTGACCGTGCGACCGATGGCCGCTTGATTGGGTTTGTTATACTGTTTTAATAAGTGAACCATTCATGTACGTCTGACCGACCGACAGACGCATGCGAAGGATTACACAAGTCTAAAGAGATTGATCAACCGATGGTTGGTTCAGTGTTTGTCATGTTATGGTTAGGTGCTACACGTACTTGTCCGATCGACCGATGTGCCATCACGGGTCCGTGTCGCTCGACCAGGTGTTATCGATGGACCGATGGGCATGAACATGGTTGGCTTATGACTTATTTGTTTAACCGTTTGACCGATGGTCCTATAGTTTATTCGTGATCCGTTCGACCGATGGTCCTTTAACGATGCTACGTGGCTGGTTGACAGAGCCGATTCGTCGGTGGTTCTGCAAGCCTTACATGTACTAGTTTTTCAACTTTGGCCGATGGGCCTAAGAATTAGATTTGGCTAATTGACCGATGGAACGTACAGTACAATTAAAATACTATTTTAAGGATGAAGCTCCAAGTTCTAAATATCTATATCTATGTATGTGTAAATTGCCATCGCAAGGAAAATATAATTATATCATTAATTGTACACAGATTAACTAATATATACATTATAATATTGTCAATGGTCTTGTTAATTTTTTTAAGTATACAGGTTTAATAATTAAAAGCAAATAGTTTTAATGAAACTATATATGAGAATAAATATTGAATTCAGATGAATTTAAAATATTTTCAATATTTTTATTTTTATTTGTAAATACTTTTAGATAATAATAATAATTTAGCATGCAACTATTTGAATAAATATAGAAGAAACTTATTTAAAAATATCACTAAAGAAAATTCTTAAATAACAATTAATTTTAGAAAAAAAAAATAATTGATACGGTGAGTTATAAACTAGAAGTTAATAGTATCTAAAATAGTTCCATTATAAATTGTTTGTGAATTATACTAAATTGGTAACTTGATTAACAAAAGAATTAGTGTCTAGATTGATCGATCTTTAATTGTTAGAAAAATATATATATATATATATATATATATATATATATATATATTATTTATAACATGAAATAGAAATTTATGAAAAAAAAACTACAAGGACAAAATACACACACTAAAATCTCCTATATTCTTCATATAGTATACTTAATATGTTCATTTACTTTTCCTAAATGAGAGTTACTTCATTCATATAAATTTGATTTTTTTTTTTCACATATTTTACATAATTTTGAGACACTGATCATAGAATCGAACATGTTGGAAAAGGAAATATCACGAAAGAGAAAGAGAGGAAATGTTACTCTTTTTTTTTCCTTTCAATACCCATTCTTATTTTTGAATTATAAAACTTTTCAATATTTTAATTGTTTTTTAGAAAATATATTCTATTTTCATTTTTAAAGATAAATTTCATTTAAAAGTTTTAAATTTGAAATATTATGCTTTGTTTGAATTCTTATATCCTGTTTTTGAAAAATAAAAAATACTGAATTTTTTTTTCGATTTAATAATTTTTAATAAGAATTCCATAAGCAAGAATATTATATAATTTTTTCAAATAAACTTTTGAATAAGAACATTTTGTATCAACCTATAAGAAGTTGTGTGTGGATAGATAGTGTCTGGTTTACCTCTCATAATTTTTTTTTCTTCCTTACTTTTTAAGCACATTTATGTGCCGCAAATTGAATATTGTGATAAGTTGGAGAATCATTGTAGATATTTGGGGCCAAAAACCTTTTTATTTTATTATTTATCCTTCATTGTACATTTTCTTCATTTCCTTTTTCTTTTCAATTGTTATATTATAAATAATACATATATACTTTTTATGGATTTTAAAATCCAGAACAAGTTAATTTATACATTTCGACTGTAAAAGAAAAATTGAAACATGATTTTCTTATTTTTTGCTCGTACAAATATTAAGAATATAGAAAATTTGAAACATGATTTCCTTATTTTATCCTCATACAAATATTAAGAATTAAAACTATCCTCACTAGAGATATATTGGACTTTTTACACATGTGGGTCAAGGCCATTAATTACAAAAATGGATTAATTGACGAAATATTTACATTGTAGGGAGCAAATCCTGCTGACCCAAAACGATTTCTAGAATGAAGTCATTATATATGGGACTACTTTTTTATTTAATTTATGATGGATTGATATTTGAATTTAGGTCACGTATTCGTATTTGATACATATTGTGTATGATCTTTTATCGATACTTATCAATGAAGTATCAAATTTATAAAGTCATAGTACAATACAATAAAATTTTTTAATAACCAATTTTAGTGAAAAAATAATTAGTTACTATATAGTGACCAAATTAAAAACTAAAATAGTTCAAAACAGTTATAATTGGTCTCTAAATTGATAATTAAAATAGTTTCAGTTATGAATTGGTTTTTAAGTTGGTCACTAACATTAACTACCAGGTTTTGGCTACCAAAATAATTGGTATTTAATTAGTAAATTTGGATTCACATATTAACAATCATATATTTATTTGTTGGTAAGAATTAATTTTTCAATATTTAGATATCACGTATTGTATCTTATTATTTTGAAAGTAAACATATCGACATATCAGATACATGTCATATCCGATATAGATATACGTATCGATCGAGTATCATAGCTTCTAATTGAACCAATATCTCGTGACAATATCCAATCATGACGACTTCAGTTTTGTTGAATTTTTTTTAATATTATTTTTTTTTTTGTATATAGGCGTGGAGGTAAAATAAAGAGAAATATACGAATTGAAATACAAGTAGTCGAGAAATAATAATGTGCGATACTTTTCATAAAACTAGAAACAGCACGACTTATCTTTTGCGGTGCAAATATTTCGTCAACTAACCCATGTTTGAAATTAACGGCCAAACTTGACCAACGTCCTGTAAAAAAAAACGATTTATTGAGAGATAATAGTTAGAACACCAGGTTATACTATATATATTTCTACACACAAACACTGAGATGAAGAAATTGAATGCAGAAAAGCTCACAGAGATATGTTCACAATCTCTATATCTTCTCTAAAATTTGTCCCATGGACTTATTGTTGCAATAAAAAGAAACATGGGAAACTGATCAGACATTTCTATAACAGTGGAAGGAAGAAACCAAAGTATGAAGAGTACATAAATAGCATGACCAACAAAATCACAATCTTAGATATTCATCCTGAACCAGGGCAATCCCTTTGTCTTTCCGAACGACAATAAGGACGCGTTTTAACCCCATTTGGGCGTTTTGATAAGGGCGAACAGAAACGATAACCATACTTGTTTGTGCAAGGAGGGATGACTTGCCTATATCTATTACGAGAATTATCGGTCAAAGAACTGCCCTTAGAAAGCATTGTGACGGTGATGCTGGGAAATTGTGAGTCGAATTGATAGAGAATGGGGCAGTCTTGTAGGGAGGCATCACACAGAGACATGGTCTCATTGGGGTTGGACACAGCTGCAATGCTAAGATATGCATGCAGCGTAATCACCATAACCCATATCAACAAATCGCTTGCTGATCGCTTCTTCATGCTTCTCATACACTGTAATGGACATCCAACATCCACACTTAATATATACACATAGTAGTTCCACCGTTGCAGCTGGACTACATTAATATGGTGGCAGTGCAGTTGCAAATATTAAACCTAACTCTCTCCCTCATTAATTCCTCTTTCCCATGTGCAGTGGGGGCATAAGAACATTCTTAGGACACTCTTTTTTGGAATCATATTATTTATAAATTTATTATTTTTATTCTCTGTATATGCGTTAAATGCCGATAAACTTGTCTGTGTACATGAATATTTTTCTTTTAAGATATTGGAAGTTAAACAAAAATCACTAAAGATATTTTTTCCTAGGCTGAAATTTCCACGAATAATAATGATAAATACAGGAGCAGTGGCACCCATTACATTAAAGCCTCCCGTGTTTTTAGTAGAAAATACACAGAGGTCTGTGTACTGGTGTATCCAGCTTTGTTTACAGTTTATCAATGGTCACAACTTACACACCAATTGTTTTGGGAACCATCCTCTTCTTCCTCCTCTCGTTGTGTCACCCTTACTTTTCCGTAGCAGACGTCGACGTTGTCTACCGTCCGGTTGACCATTTCACCGTAAGCGGTGGCTCCGCTTTAAACTTCATCGATGGTCGGAACTGGACTGAAGATAGCAATACCAAATTCCTCTCCGAAAGCAAGGACTCAGTTGCTGTTCCTGCAGACACACAATCAACAATACAGGGCCCTTACACTTATGCTCGTCTCTCTTACTCCCAATTCACCTACTCTTTCCCCGTCACCACACCAGGCCCCTTCTTTCTTCGTCTCTTCTTCTACTCAACTTCATACCAAATCTTTGACCGCTCCAAAGCCTATTTCTCAGTCAAAGCAGGCCCATACACCCTCCTTCAAAATTTCAATGTTTCCCTACACGCTGATACTGATGACGACCCTGGGCACTCCGACATCTTGTTCAGAGAGTACTGCATCTACCTCCAACATGGTCAGAGCCTCGACATAACCTTCACTCCAAGTACCACTGAGTCGTACGCTTTCGTAAATGGAATTGAGATTGTTTCAATGCCCTCTTATCTATACTACTCCAACCCTAATAACACCATTCCTGAAGACTTCACTAGATTGCCACAACTTGTTGGTCACATGAACCAAGAATATCCCATTACAAATAACTTTGCTCTCGAGACGAAGCACCGGTTGAAAGTTGGAGGAGCACAAATCTCCCCGTCACAAGACACTGGCATGCTCAGGGCCTGGGATACGGATGAGAAATACCTAATCACTGACAGTGGACCATCTGCTGATTATGAGAAAAAAACTAATCTCAGCTTCGTTAAGATTCCTAACTACACGGCACCGGACCAAGTATACCGCACCGTAAGGAATATTGGAATGAATCCATTTAAGAACCTCACATGGCACCTTCCCGTTTATTCTGGCTTCTTCTACTTGCTAAGGTTACACTTTTGTCAGCTTAACCCGTTTGTTCAACAGCCCGGTGACCAAATATTCTACATCTTCATTCAGGATCAGTTGGCTGAAGCAGGGGCAGATATTCTCAAGTGGAGCAACAACAAGATGGGCGTACCAGTGGTTAAAGACTACGCAGTTTACATTCCGGGAGATAGGGAAAAAGTATATCTTTCACTGGAAATGCATCCTAATAACATAAGCTTCATTAAGGATGCACAACTCAATGCAATTGAAGTCTTCAAAATCAACGACACAACAGGTAGCCTCGCTGAACCGAACCCAGACCCTCTTCCACAAACCCCCAATAAGCAAATCTCAAACAAGAAAAATAGCGGCACCAAGAGACCCCTAACTGCCACAGTCGCAGGTGCAGTTTCTGGTGTCGTTTTACTTTCCTTTATAGTGGCTTTCTTCATCAACAAACGCAAGCAGAACGTTGCCGTTTACAAAAACCAAAAAGATGGAGCTTCTCGCGGAGGTGGCTCATCATCTCTACCAACCAACCTCTGCCGTCACTTCTCAATCGCTGAAATCAGGGCCGCCACAAACAACTTCGACAAACACTTCGTCGTTGGAGTGGGCGGCTTCGGCGACGTGTACAAAGGCTACATCGATGACGGCTCAACACCTGTCGCTGTCAAAAGGCTCAAACCGGGTTCTGAGCAAGGTTTGAACGAGTTCATGAACGAGATCCAAATGCTCTCTAAACTTCGTCATATCCATCTAGTTGCGCTCATCGGTTACTGCTACGAGAGCAACGAGATGATACTGGTTTACGATTTCATGGATCGCGGAACCCTCCGTGAGCATCTCTACGGCTCCGATAACCCTCCGCTCTCATGGAATCAAAGGCTTCGGATATGCATAGGGGCCGCGCGAGGACTGCATTATCTGCATACAGGTGCCAAACAGATGATCATTCACCGAGACGTGAAGAGCACAAACATCTTGTTGGATGAAAATTGGGTGGCGAAAGTTTCAGACTTTGGGTTATCTCGAATTGGAGTCACGAGTTCTTCAATGACCCATGTGAGCACTCAGGTGAAGGGCAGTGTTGGGTATTTGGATCCGGAGTACTATAAACGACAACGTTTGACGGAGAAGTCGGACGTGTACTCGTATGGGGTGGTGCTCTTGGAGGTATTGTGTGGGAGGCAGCCTTTGCTCCGAATGGTGGAGAAGCAACAGGTGTCACTTGTGGATTGGGCGAAGCATCGGTATGAGAAGGGGTTTCTGAGTGAGATTGTGGATCCAGCACTGAAGGGCCAGATAGCACCTCACTGTTTGCGTAAATTCGGTGAGGTTGCGTTGAACTGTTTGGTTGAGGATGGGAATAAGCGACCTTCCATGAACGTCGTCGTTGGAGTGTTGGAGTTTGTTCTCAAACTTCAGCTTCAGGATGGTGCTAATGTCAATGCCGTGTTGGAAAGTGGTTGGGATTATGAAGACAGTACTACCGAGGACATGTTTAGCGGTACCCATAGTAGTGTGCATGTTTCGGACTACAGTAATAGCAGTGGATTGAATACTACAAGCTACGCGAGTAAGGAATCTGACAGGTTGGTCTCAGAGCTTGTTTTCTCTGAGATTAATGATCCAAAGCGACGCTAATCCACTTCAATATGCTGTTACTAGTATTTAATGAAGATTAAACATATTACAAGTCTATTCAAAAATATTTACTGGCTTTGACTCTTTATATATATAATTGTCATAGCAATGTTATATAGTTAGTTATTTTAGACTCTTTTAGTGTGTAATTGTCATAGCACTATATGTAGTTATTTTTAGTCTATATTCAGATTCTCTTTCTTCTAAATTTTACATTGTAAAATATCACACTTTGAAATATCACCAATAAAGTGTTAGAATTAAAAATCACAAATATTGAAATTCTTGGAATATTGTTTTAAAGAATAGTTTCACTAGTGATATTTCTAAGGATCATGAAAGCAAAAACAACTAAAGAAGCATGTGATACTCTTCGACAAGAGTTTAAATTCAAAATATGAGAACGATCAAACTTCAATATCTCAAGAGAGATTTTTAGAATGAAAGAAAGAGAAAGTTTGAATGAATACTTCAATAAATTATTTGAATTAGTGAATCAAATGAATCCTATGGAGATACAATTGATGATTGAGAATTGTGGATAAAATATTTTCATTAATTTGATCCTACGGTGGCTTCATAGAAGAAACGAAGGACTTGTCCACCATTATCACAGCTAAGTAAAATAGATGTATATGAATTTGGTGAAATATAAAACATTTAAGTTTTTTTTCTTCTATTAAGTACAAAATATGATTTGCTGAAAGTTTTTCGGTAACAGCAAAATTATTAAAAAAAGTTATATAGAAATTGAATAACTTTGCATTTCACTTGAATATGCATTTATATGTTCAAAATATTAATTAAAAATAGTATTCTTTATGTTATATTCTTTCTCTCATTATTCATCAATTCCGTATAAATTTTTTGTGTATATTAGAAAGTTAGTTAATCTGAATATTTTTGAATAATTTATAAGAAATCTTAATTTATTTTTGTGAATTTATATTATCACATTACTTTTAAGATTTTCTTTATTAATCTATGCTACTCCACTTTTACATAAATTCCGTGTATTGATAATTTTTATTTCAAAATACATACATGTAATTATAAACTACTCTAACTAAAAAAATAATTTAAAAATAAGTGATGAATTAAATTGGCTAACACAACACAACTTAAACTCGGTCTTCAAAATCGACCTAACAAATTAAAGTCCACAATTTTAAAGTCATATACATGTGAAACGCACATTCAATAGTAATAAAATTTAATATAACATTTAGTTAATAAATAAAAAAGTTAACATATTTTTGTAATAAAATGTAAAGTTTATAATTAAATATTGTTAATAATATTCTATAGAACAATTATTTGTTTTTGATGAATGTTTTACTAAAAGATCAAAATTGTTTAATTTCAGAAAACTGAAACATGAAATATGATATTCAATTTTTTAAAAGTAAAAACAAAACAAAAAAGAAAATTATAGAAATAAGAATTAGATTGAAAATTTTATATTTTTAGTGACTCGACAAGTCAATGACAAGTCAATGACAAGTCAATGCGCAAGTCATGCAATCATGTATTCATTAAGTAGACGAAATATTTGTGGGTAGAAACCATAGTTGCTAACAATATATGCAGTTTTCTATCCTTATGGCATTGAAAGAAGATGATGAAAGCTTAATTATCAGTGCTATGAGTGACAGAATGTTGAAGTTGAAAGAAAATATGTAAGGAAGCATCCCATTACGTCCAAATAAATGTTTCTAATCATTTTATCCAGTCTTCTTACAAGTCTTCCCCTTTGTTCTTTGGGTAGTTCAATATTTATTGTCCTTTCTTTTTTTCATTAAAGAAACAAGTGTTTGTGAGTTTAAATTTCTAGAACTCGTTAAATTTTGCGATAGTTTGGAATTCAACTCTTTTTAACGGAAAATTTAATGATCTGAAATCTTTGATTTATTAATATATATAAGATGAAGTGTGGAAAATAAGGAAGGAAATAACGTTTTAATAACACCAAAGAATTATTAAGTTTAATTTTTACAACTGAGATAGTCTTTAAGTAACTATTTAAAGAAAAGTAAATATACCACTGAAAAATCACTTTTTATATATTTCAATCAAATTGAATAAATAAAAAAATATTTCTCTTTTAAGTTAAATAAACGTGAATTATTTACCTAAAGTAACTAAAGAGTATAAATTTTATATTATTAACTAAAAATAGCTATTAAGATTTCAATACTTTTTGTAATTTATCACATATAATTATCTATTTTATTACTTTTAAGTTTATAACTTTTATTTTTTTAGAAAATACAAAAAACATGGGTGTGATAATCAAAATGTTGTAATTTTAATTTTTATATAATTTTTAGTCTACAATTATAATAACAAAATTTAAATATTTACAAGTTTTGTACTTAGAAGGGGTGTATGATAAAGGAATTGACACATTATTAAACTGTGGACCACTGATTAATTCCTAGGTTTTATATATAAAACATTGAAAAATATACAACTATAAAAAATAGATTGATCTCTAGTTTAAATGTAAATTATATTGTTATTATAAATTAATATTACAAAAAAAATAAGGGGTTGAAAAATTAAAATACTATAATAATTATATATTTGCAATATTTTGCAGGTAAATATCAACTAATGCTGTGGTTTGGTGATTATCATACTTATAATATATTAAAAAAATGTTTTAGTCGTTTTCTCAAAATTTGATTTTATATTTTTAAATTGATGTATTCAATCCTCTATTTTTTTTAAATATATAGTTGTTCTGTATATTTAAATTTAACATCTAATGAAAAATTTTGACTGTGACGAGATTTACATAAGGATTGTTGAATGAAGTGAGAGTTTTATAGTTTATAAGCCAAAAGATATTTTTATATTCAACTGAAACCAAATTCAAATCCTTAACTGAAGAAAGCGATCCACCGAAGGCACAGTTCTAGCGTTGCTTTCAAACAGTTGAAGTAAACGTATGAAGTTGGAGATGCTCCTGGTATGTGTGCACATAATGTTCCATTGTTTCCCACAATTATTAGCCTTTCATTGTCATCACTACCCTAATCAATTGCATGTGGACTTAACCTTAGGACATTTCATATGGAATAATATCCAATATTTTATCTTTATTAGAAAAAAATGAAATATTTGAGAAAATAATAAGAAGAAAAGTGGGTCTTATTCTCTGTAATAAAGATGTTTTTGTGTGTTTGTATGAAGATAACAAAAGATCTTAAATTCTTTACATTTGTTTTCCGTTAAAGTATACAATATAAAAACTATTGTATATAAAACAACGTATTCAATTATGTTAATTGTTTTATGTTTGAATAATACTCCGCTTTGGTTGAAATTTTCAGACATATCATATCAAATAACTTTATTGGTAAGTATTCTTATACTGAAAAAAAAAATTACAATGTTCATTAATTTTTTTATAATTTGAAATCAAACTACACATACTTCAATTTTTGTAAAAAAACTGATATAAAACTTTTTTAAAAGCTTAATTGCAAAAATTAAGTTGAAATTAAAAATTATATGATTTTATGTTTTGTTTTATTTCCCTTCAAATATCCAGTGCATAAATTTGTGGAAGAAGACACAGTGCATTGTGCAGCTAGTTCAAAAAAAATATATATATATATATATCTTCTTTCAGTTTGTTAGTAAAGAGTATATTTTTCATCTTTACCGAAACACACTTCTGAGAATTAATTCTTGCTTGAGCCTATGTTAATCTTACTCTTCCTCCCGTTTATTCATGAAACTGATAGAAGACAACTGTATAAAAGAGATCTGCCTTAAATTTTCGCTGTCCATTAAAAAAAATAGCTGACGACTTTAATTAGTACAGATCATTAGAAACAGAAAGCTTTCAAACATTATCCAATATCTTCTCATATACTCATTGGTGCAACTGAGCATTTAATGGAAATAAAGTGGATTAGTTAGTCATCTATTGTTGATAGCGAGATCCGATAGAACTTCAAGAGTGTACTGTAATTTTTATTTTGTATGTTCCTCAAAAGCCTAAAATTTTATCAACTTAATGAACCAGTACTGTCGCACATTCTTGCCTAATAAGGAAGGTGAATAGACAAAATAAGAGCTTTGCTCAGTGGTTAGAATCTAAGAACAAACACTCAAATTATGCATCATTTTTTTTTTGTCATATGGAATTTTGTGATATTAGTTAGTTAAGTTTGTAAGATAATTGTTAGTTTTTAAATAAATCCTCTCAAAAAAATTGAAAAACTTAATTATTTGTCTAAAATAAATTGTCCATAATAGTAGAAGTCTCTTCATGTGGTTGAAGAACGCCGGTTTTACGATGAAAGTGAGCAAAGATTTGAATTCACCAAAACTAGATCTCTATTTCGGAAAAAGTCTGAAAGAATTAATGTATGTGTCTCAAGTCTCGGGAAAAATTCAGCAGTAGAACGCTGCAGGAAATTCATCTAGATTCTTTGTAGGAATTAAACCTCTTGCAAGATTCTACTTGGCTTGATTTTCAGTGAGAAACATTTTTGTCTTGTATGCAAATGCTAAGATAAAAGCTTGGTTGTGACAATGATTGATAGTGACAGTGAAAGAAATAAACAAAAAAGATTAAAATTTTGCCTAAACGCGTCCTAATTGACCATTGCATATATGCCAGATGAATGAAGGGATAGGGAAGAAATTTCATACTTTTTCAAAAGGGAAACGTGTAAATGAAACCAAAACAGGACAACCTTAGCTACAATGATTGAAGAGTGGTATAGATGATAATGCTTCTGGGCAAGTGACTAGACTAGTAATTAATCTAGACGGTATCACAGACTCGAACAATGTTTCTCAAATGTGTGGGGTTCCACCGTTCGAAGCACACAAGTTCATCTAAGAGAAAGTATCCAACGATAATAGAAGAGCTGTGCCGTCAATTTTCTCTCGCCGATCTTCGAAAATCAGCAAACAATTTCGACGATAGACACATAATATGCTATCGTGATGGAGTATACAAAGGTAGTCTTGAACATAATGACGTCAATGATTATGCTGTTGCATTAAAGCGGTGTAGGACACAAAACCGAAGAGTCCTTGAGTTCAAGAAGGAAATTGAGTTGTTATGTCAACTTCATCATCCTAATTTGATCTCTCTTATAGGATTCTACAGGGACAAAATGAGAGGATTCTTGTATATGAGTACATGTCTAATGGATCTGTTGGTGTTTTAAGAAAAATAAAACAGAGGAGTACGTTTCTGAACAAAAACAATATTTCTGATTGAAGTGAATCATATCATTTTATTGAATTGAAGGAGACTTTTAAATACAGAATGAAATGAAACTGTTAAGCTAAATAATAGGAGCTGCACAGAACTGCACGGGTCACAATCCCATGTTTAACAACTTCCTAAAATATCTCCACTAC
>Ga0214544_1008765_pt1 | contig 16492 bp, 9 predicted proteins | sample CNSS3metaG_FD_160074 | JGI IMG/M metagenome (GOLD analysis project Ga0214544, IMG submission 160074) | Root nodule microbial communities from cowpea collected in UCLA plant growth center, Los Angeles, California, USA - CNSS3 | ecosystem: Host-associated > Plants > Roots > Nodule | place: USA...
TATATCAATTCGTTAGGCATATAACCATACATATGTACATGTATTTCATCATGGCAGTCATACCCAAGCAATTCCAATCCCTCGCTTAGGCTGAAGGGTCTCGCTCAGGCGAGCCTCCTTCGCCTAGGCGAGGGCTCGAAAAGGGGAGCAGGAGCACATGCGAGATCTCGCTTAGGCGAGACCCCTCTCGCTTGGGCGAGATGCTCGCTCGCTCAAAACGTCGAGCTAGTCACCTGGGCGACCTTTCGCGCAAAATGCCCGAGGCGAGCTCCCTGTTCATCTCGCCTAGGCGAGACTGACTCGCTTGGACGAGATTAACAGGTCTCGCCACTGGTTTATCCGGAACAACCATGTTTTTTCAAATCAAGCAAGCATACAGAGTGTTCCCACGCATCAAATCGAAAGATTAAACCATACAAGCAGCAACCAACTCAAACACAGACCAAAACGACTGGAAACTAGAAACCCTAACTTCCCGTATCTGGAAAAAGGCTAACAAAACTTCGAAACGGGACCTCGGAGCATAGCAGCTTGAAAGACGGACTTGCAGAACTGGCGGAACAGCGGAAGACACAATTAGTTTCGAACTTTAATCGGTGGCATACGAATGTAAAGCTTTAGAAAGTAAGTACAGTAGTTTTAGAGTCACTTACGTGGAGTAGAAATCGCTAGTTGAGCTCTCGGGACGGACTGGTTCGAGACAAGAACAAACCCTAGCAGAGCTCTAGCGTACCAGTTAGGGAAACGGCTGAGGGTTCTGTGAATGCAAGGAAAAGTGAAGCGTTAGGGCAACTGAAACAGGTTTTATCAGTTGGGCCAACTCTAGGCCCAAGCACAAGGGGCAGCCCTTTAATCTAGGACAGAAAATAGTAAGCCTAAATTAATGGGCCTTGCAAGTTTCACATGTAACTATTATACTCATGACTTATTACTTACCTTCTTATCTTTCTTATGTATGATGTCAATATTATTCCCAACTCAATACCTATCCACATAACCCACATTAACCCAGAGGCGGAGCCTCATAGGAGCAGGGAGGGGCCTAGGCCCTCCCAAATACTTTTGGTTTTTTTCAAAATTATATATCCATTTTTTTAATTTTTAAAAATTTTGAAAATTTTAAAATTATAAATAGTATATTTTAGAAATTGATGATAATTAAATTGTGTCTCTTTATTTATTTTATAAAATACAATAGTTAATGTTAATAAATAATAAAAAATAAAAAATATATTTAGGTTTAATTAGTCTTCTAATATCTGTTTTCGTCTAAAAATATCAAATTGTCACTTAATTGAAACTAAAATTGGAAGATCAACTTACATTTTTGAAAACAATAACCAAAAGAGTAATTAAATCAAACATTTATTAAAATATTTTTGATTTTCTTCTGTCATTGCCTTTTAAAATTTTAACAAAATTGTACTCATATCTCACTATCTTATTTTTTTTTTTTTTTTGAAAAAAATGAAGTTAGAGACGTACTCATTATGTTTGCTCTCATTTCTCATCTGTTTCCTTCATTTCTCGAAGAAAAAAAATGTAACTCTCTTTTGTCTTACTTGATGATGAAATATTACTTTAATAGTTATTAAAATTATTTTTTATCTCATAAGCCTTTTGTATACTTACTTTTTATGATTATAGAAGAAAAAAAATCATGTATTATGTGTTTTTTATAACCGATTTTTAATTGTGACTTGATTATAATATATTTTTCTTCTAATACTTATGTCTCTCAATATTTTATTAGATTGTGATAAATTATTTTTTAATATATTTTAAAAAAAGCATATCGATGAAGAATAAAATAATGAATTTATTTTGTAGAAGTAGTAAAAGGGAAGCTACACGTGAAGATGAAAACAAGTTAAATTATATTTCTTCACATCTTTTAAAGTATTTAAAGCATTATACTAATAATCCAATCTAACGGTCCAATTGTTTTATAGAAGAGTCATTTTTTAAAGTGTTATACTAATGATCCAATCAAATGATCAAAAAATTATATTATTCTGGCCCCTCCAAAACTCTTGGCCAAGATCCGCCACTGCATTAACCAATATGAAAACAAACATGATAAAAATGTGCATATTAAAATATCCCCTTATAGCCTCTAAATCATCATCTTGGTTATAAAAGTGTGACAATCATATATTCAAATAAATAATAAAGATCAGATGACATCTAGTAATAAGTTAGTTTTTTAATTTATAATTAAATTCTTATAGTAAAACATACTTATTTACATGTAATAAAGATAGTGACAAATACTCAACTAAGTATTGTGAATAAACTTCCAGTAATTTCTTATTTAGAGTACCTTCAGCTACATGATTTGACTTATTAGTTAAGTTTATATATCTGATTTCCATAATGTTTTTAATACTCGAAATTCATTATTCTAACCAAGTTAGTTTATCAATTATGGAATTAACATCCACCTTATTCATACAATTCATCACAATTTCAAATTATCTATTGGTGTGCACAACCCAAGATAACACATGTATAATAACATGAATCATAATTGTTGAAAGTATCTTTCAACAATGAAATATATAAAGGACTATCTTGTATGGGAGGTATCATTACTTGAGTGATATAAGAAAAATACAGGATGCATTTGGTCCTATTCTCGTCTAAAAAATGAGTTGTCATTTGAGCTATATACCCTGATCCTTGAACAACATTTTATTACTTAAGGAATATACTTCTAGTAGAATACAAGAGGCATTCAACTTTCAACTTTCTCCTTGCTTGAATGACAAATGTAACTTAAGCGATGTACTTAGTTGTCTGATGACACTTCCTTGTTTGAATCGAAAACTCCATATTTAGAAATCTTGAATTTGACCTCTATCTCAGGATGATCACTTAATATCAACATACTAATAAACACAAATAAAATTATTTCTTTGAAAAATATGACATAAGATAAAAAAATATATTTAAACTAAAATTATTGCTTCCCAAGTTACACCTATTTTATTTCAAAGACCAACATAATATAGTTAAAATAAAACAATTTCCAAAGTCACATATTCACATTTATGTCCTTTCAAAACTTTAAAACTACTTCAAAATCAGCTAAAGAATTTTTATTCCAAGATTTCACCACTTTCATTTGCTCGTATGCAATAATTCAACAACTTAACACATTACGTTAATTCTTAACACTTAAACAAAGTTAAACTAAAAATCCTAATTCTAGTTTATAAATCATAAAACTTTAACCTACAATATGTAATATAAACTCTACCGTCCAACAATATGTAATACAAAAATTTAACCTACAAAATAAAATAAAAATATCATGATGTAAAATCTAAACTAAGATTTTAACAAAGCTGGCTTCCCTTACTTCAAGTTGGCCTAATCTTCCGAAAATTGGACTCTAGAGAGGATGAAAAGTCAAGGATGCTCAATGATCATTTAGATTACTTTCAGAAAGTCAAACTTAATAAATAAATATAGTACAATGATTTAGAACTCATAATGGCTCAATTTTCTTATCAAATCACACATACACCAAAACAACCTACATACAAGCTAAAAGAAGAAAATATAACTTAAAATTTGAGGAAAAAAAATTAACCTTATACAAATTTATCACTATATGTTTTAAGCTTACTTATATCTTAAAAGTATGAAAGAAGGAGAAAAGAAGAAACTTATTGAACTTCTAAAGAGAAATCGAAGATTTTTTTTAAAATAATGAAATAAAATAGATGAAGAATCAAACTTGTCCTTACATAGCTGAAAGACCCTCTACAAGAAAGTCCTCCTCACACTCTTCAATCTTCACACCAAGATGTTTCTCCTTCATTTCTAGGTAATCCGAGACGTATCCAGTCCCAAATGTTGTTGACAATTGAGATGGGGATATGCTTGCAAAAGACACTCTAACACTTAAGTCAATTATGTGTTTTAGACGATAATAGATATTTTTATGAATGCGTAGTATTTACCTCCTGAAAAATGTTATATATGGTGGATTCATAGGCTTTTAACTGGTTGCACCTAGGTTGCCTAAGTGATTACTTTTCTTAAGCTTTTTATGTTTTCATTAATCCATCTTATGTCTTAGTCTCCCTGTCAATCATCCTTGATTCTCATTAGCTTTGATAGAGATGTTTAATCTTTATTAACCTTAGGTGAGATGTTGTCACACTATATTGTTCGAGAAGTTCTTGGTCATATATAGTACATAGTACAAAACTGACTGTGTTTTATTTATAGCCTAAACTTAAGACATAATTATCATTTTTCATTTAACTTGTAAACCTTCTCATCTAAATATTTTATGAAACAAGTCCTCAATCTAGTTAAAAATAATAAAAAAAATGTTTTATGTTTTAAAAGATAATGAAAAAACAAAGTGGTAAAAAAAGAAAAAAAGTATGCTATCTTTATAAAATTTCACGTTTTGAAGTTAAGTCCTTATGTTTATTTTCTATTTGAGAGTTAAATTCTTGTAGTTTAAACATTTATTTATTTGTATAACAAGAAGAAGTGATAATTTAAATATTACTAATGAAAGTCATAAGTGATTTAATGTAAAATAAAGAGTATTTGTATTTTTTATCTTGATAAAAATTTAAAAATTACTTAATGTATACACGGGAGTACTTTAAATAATATTTGGTTATAGTAAAATCTTTTAGTCTTAAAAGGATTTAAACAAAAATAAGGTTGAATGAATCAACGTAAAGTAACTATTCAAGTGAAGGATTTTTGTTGCAAGTGAAAATAGAACAAAGATCAAGACCTTACTTTTTACTCTATTTAACCTTGTTTTTTTCTTTATTTTCGCTCAGGCAAAAATAAAACTGTAGTACAACCTAGTTTCTACCCATTTTTTTCTCAAGCAAGCATATTTTTGTTCAAGCTAAAAAAATGAATGTTAATTTTTTTTTCTTTTCTTCTTATCTCTTTAATTCATTGAATATGCTCTTTTATATATGAAAAAAATTAATATTAATTTTTATATTTGATTGGTTTAATTTGAAAAAGTTATATTGTATTATAATGCTTATTTAGGTTGATGGAACTTGTATTAATTTGAGGCCATACATCTTGGATGATATGTGAATCATTATTGTAGTTGTCGATTAAGTATTGTCATTTATATTGCAACAAAGATCTCCTAATTTTACTGATGGTCTTGATAACATTGTTTTCTACCTTTTATTAGTGTCAACTTTCATGAATAAAATTAACTTCTCCATAACTTTTATCTTGTTTAAAATCCTCAAGTTTATGTTGTTTCTACATTGTTTTGTATTTTAGTTTTTTTATTTTTTTTTTTTTTACTTCTAATCTCGATTATGAGTGTGCGAAATAAAACAATAGGAAGCAATTCTGGTGGAGGAAAATAACTCAAGGAAGCATGATTGGACAAGAAAGATTGATTGTTAGACAAATACCCATGTTGGGGGGCACCGAAATCAAGCCTAACATTGCAAACATGGAGAAAGGACTCACCTATAGGTATATATTGCCTTGGACCAATCTTGGAATGCTAACAATAGACCATTGGGCGCCAGACTAACTTGCTAGGCGAGCTGGTGACTCGTTGAGCGAAAATGATAGCCCATAACTATAGTATTCGAGTCGTTGGGCGAAAATATGGCTCGGCCAACGAGTTACAAGTCTTAAAGCGTCGATTTTAGGCCTCACTAGGCAACAATGAAGCCGTTGTGCGAGAATATCGACCCTAATACGCGAATATGATTATTTAATCATGTTTCTACGAGAGTTTTAGGGGATTCCTCATTTTGCACGAATAGAAACACCTTGGATGCTTGAGAGAGGCACTTGGGGGTTGCTTGGGGTGTTGGAAAACTCTCCCTTCTCCTTCTTCATCCATGAAGGTTTTACTCCTTTTGGGTTGGAGAGGATGATGGATTACAAAATTTGAGATAGAGAAGCGAATGAGAGGGACAATTGGAGCATGAAGCAGTTGTCAAAAACCTTGGGAGAGGGATTGCTTCTACTTTATGGTTCCAATTTCTTCTCTATTCTTCAATTATGTAAAACCCTAGGTTCTCCATCATGGAGAGCAATTTCTATTTGTTGAGATTAGATGCAAAACATTGAATTCTTGTGTAAAATTGTGTTGTTAGTATATATATATATATGTATGTATGTATGTATGTATATATATATATATATATATATATATATATGCATTTCCAATTCAAGTTAGTATTTGATTTTCATGCTTAATGCTTGATGTGGATTGTTCTCATGCTTGATTTTTGATTCCTGAGGTGTTGGGAAACATCTTTAAAATCTAGACTTGAAATTAAATACCTAATGTATGCTTGTATCTAGGAATAGAACTTGGTTCATTAGTAATCTTAGATTCTTGAAACTAATGAATGATTTTACTTGTTGAGGATTCAAGGGATTGAAATTTGATGAGTGATCATATACTCAAAAGCTCTAGGAATAGGATTTGAGTATTCTTGTGAATTGATTTTAACATGAATATGGAATTGGGATAATTTAGAATGCATGAGAATGAAGTGGTTGAAGTCTAATCTTTACAATCTATAAATACACTATGTTAATTTCTTGTTGTACACCAACTGTTTGATAAAATACAAAAAGAGTTTCTTAGTGTTTTTGTGAACTTTGTATGTAATTGAATCGTGAATTGCGAGAGTTGTCATGCGTTGCACAAGTCCCTTGGGAGAGAAAGATAAAATACTTATTACTTACTATGTGCGAGCGACCCACTTGCCGTGTTGGTTTTTCACTAACAGGTCTAAGTCACATAGATTAGTTAGAAGTCGAGGGAGTAGTTCTCACATATTGTGACATGTGTAGATGTGCAGACTTGAGTTGTGATGAGCTTATCCTAATTTCATAATTCGTGGTTTTGTTTATAATTCCACGTCTTGGATTAAATCAAATGTTAGTCTCTAGTATACTTAATGAATCTCCCAAAGCCATCAGTTGATATTCTATTGGTCGAAGATCTTTGATGAATAAGATCATGTGTGATGTTTATAATTTTAAAATGGATTAATTATGTTTTTTGTCCCTAAATTATAACAAAATTTTGGTTTTAGTCCTTTTTTGAAAGTTTGATCCTATTATGTCCCCATACTTAAGAAATGCATGGATTTAGTACTCAATGCCCAACAACATTAATTATTTTTTGGATGTGGCAAATAATGTGCTATTCCACCCCTTCGTTGGACACATGTCCTATTTTAATTACATGTGTGAATTGAAGAAGACAATTTGTATGCACAGTGTTTTTGAAGTTAATTTCATCTCTAAGGAATGCAAGAAATGAAGAAGTCGAAGACGGTGGTGAATTGAACTGGGCTATATGTAGAGGAGTACTGTATCCAAATTTTCACGAACATTTGACTCATGTTCAGAATTAGGATCAAAACTTTGTGGTTGTGGAGAAAGAATATTGCTTCTAAAAGCAACTAAGTTGAAGGACAAAGGAAAATTATTTTTGAGTTGTAGAAATTGAGTCATAAGTCACAAATTACAGTAGTTATATTTAAGTATGATGGTACTTCTTTTCCCTTTGTTAATGGTACATTGTTTTCATTGAATCTTGGGCATTAACAATAATATTTTAAGTGATTTGTTTTGTTAAGGATTAATTGTAAGTATTGATTGTATTAGTTACAAAATTAACAACTATATCAAATTGTGCAAGTAATACAAGGGACAAGTTTAAGTATAGTTTTCCATAGAGACTAATGTGATTTAAGATAATTGTGTGTTTACTAATAAATGGTAACAATAACAAAACATTTTGATGTATAAAGAATGAATTCAAAATTAAACAAAATTCACGTAATGGACATAATTAATTTGATTTAATAAACTATATGGTAAAGGCTTCATTGGGATTGGTTTCATGATTCCATTAAAAGAAAAACACTAAACAATATATTTCTACTTACTTCTCTCGCATTCAAACCTTTTGTAACAAGCCTCAATTTTGTTGCAGACAGACTTAAACTTGAATAATAAAAACTCTATGTCTAAAATTTTTCATTATTAAGTTTGCATTAATGAACAATATTATGATGTTATGAATGACCAATGTCCACATCTATGTCTAGCATATGAAATACATTAGTTGTTCTACCTTAATTAGGTTTCCCAAACTATCTTTTGGATTAATAGGTACTCCTGCATGTGCAACATGTCTAGACTATGCAGTTAAAGCAAAAGTAGAACACAAGACACCATGGAAGAGAATTATATTATGGGAAATTCACAAAGTTAAGAATACATTACGCTCAACCCCGTGAATGAGGGAGGTAGTTACTCCTTGACATACTTAATGCTATAATAATGATGAAATTGAATGCCTCCAGCTTTTAGAATGCGCTTCTACCATAAGTGTTTTTAGATAAAGTATCTTTCTCCCCAAGAGTGTGTTTTGATCTCTATCAGGCCTTCAATTTATAGATTTTTTGCAACACACAGCTCGCTAGGCGAACTAACTAGCTGGTAAGTAGAGCATGATTCGCTAGTCGAGTGTATCTTCGATGGGCGAATGGTTCGAACTGGACTAGGTCTACAACTTTGTACTTTATCTTGTATTGGAATATCTTGAATATTTATCTTTTTAATCTTCTGAAACTCAATATCTTTGAGATATTCTTCAAATATTCTGACTGGTAATTGAATTAACTAACTTGGTGGATAAATGATGTTAATAATCATCCTAAATCTTTGTGATTTTCACTTATTTACAAAATATAAACCAAATATTTATCTTTTCCATTTTTATTAAATAAAATCTGAAATGTCCAAAAAAACCAAAATTAAAATAACAATAAAAGATAAAAATAAAAAAAAATAAAAACATGATAATGCTAATTATTAGTGACATCGTAAGGTGTATCAAGCTATATATAAAGTGTGTTAGTTGCAAGGTGTTGACAATTTATGATGAAAGAACCTTTGATATTTCTGGCTTCTTATTCTTCTTTCCTTTCATTTATTAAGGTATATAATATTGTTAGTGATTACGTTGTTATTTTTAATTTTTTGATAATCATATGTATACAAATGATTAGCTTAATATTATTGCGTAACATGAAAGTAGCTTGAGAGGCAGAAATTACACAACTTTTAATCAATCACAATTTGGCCTATACAATCAATCAATCATCATCATTCAAATTTAGTTGATTAAGAAATAAGTAGACAATATTGAACTTATATTTAGGTGATAAAATGTTGTGCATGATACAACAAAAGTGGTCTAACATAAGTGGTCTATCATATGTGTTCTATAAGTGGTTGACAAAGTAAATACAATTACCAAAAGTTGTTCCAAATTTAAAAACAACCAAAAAAGGTAGTCAGGATAGGCCTTAAAAAATCACATGGGTGTCTAGAGGGTCTATTAGAACTAGCTTGAGACCCTAAAATGCTTCTGTTCGTGCTTGTTGGTTCTTTGTTGAGTGCAGTACTTGTAGCACTTCTCAGGTTCCTCCCCTTTGATGAATATGCAAATATGGTACCACCACTTCCACTTGTTGTAAAGTCCCATTTAATAGATAAATATAATTAAATAAAACATCGCATAAATTATAATATCCAAAGGGCACGAGATTTAAAGTATAAAGGATTTTACAGTCATCCAAATATATCCACATCAAAACATAGGCACTACACAATGCCAAAACAAAAATAACAGTTTCAACAAATGACCAAAAGCTTGTTCATAGAGCAAGAGATTAGAATATAACAAAGGTCCTTCAAAACATGAGTCCAACATCAACCCATGACCATCTAAGTTGTAGCATCCCCATTGTCACTACGATCACCAGGGGTTTCCATATCTGCTCACACCAAGGAATTGGTGATCATTGCAAAAAGGAAAAACTACACAAGAAGATAGACACAGCAAGAAAGGTAAGCTAGAGTAAAGGTTTTTATCATACAATTAAGCATGCAATTTAAAAGTCAAGAACACATCAATCAACCAAGCATGTGATAGCAAACAACAAGACTCTAAGACTCAATTTATTTAGATACATATAATCGGTCGGATTCACTGGATGCTTGCACTTGTGGTGGCCTTTACTACTCTGCAGAGCCATTGCTAATGGGTTTCACCCTACCACGCACAAGGTTAACCTACAAACATCTAAAGCCATTATCCTGCCAAACATTAGGGCCTCCTGCTACTCTCACCACTTGAGTCAATCAGCTCTACGTGAGACTAACTGACTCTTTAAAGCTTCAGGATGCAATCCTTACTTGAATCCTTACCTAATTATATACACTACGACACCACCATGAAACCTTACCAAGAGATTAATGGAATTACGTCCATCATATACAACACCACCATGAGATCTCACCAGGAGGTTCATAGAATTACGTCCATCACACCTAACACCACCATGAAACCTCACCAAGAGTTTCATGGAATAACGTCAATTTGATACCATAGCCATGTCCCACCAACCAACCATAGATTTATCAAGTATAACAATCTCATGCCAATATCCAACCAATCAACCAATCATGATTCATGCACTTATTCATACCAAGCTCATCAATTCCAGTCCCATACAATAAGATAATACATGCATATTCACATACTTCATGCTTTAAATAGGGTAATCCAATCAATCATACAACCAACAATCGAAAACATGGAAGAGAACAACCATATAGCAAGTTCCTGCACTAGTCTCGCTCAAGCCATGGGCCCTCACTCGGGCGAAAGGGGTCTTTCGCTCAAGCTACAGGCTCTCGCTTAGGCGAGATTGCCAATAAAGAGCCCTACAGGTTTTGCGAGTTTTCACTTGGGCAGGACCTCCTCGCTTGAGCGAGACTGCTCTTCGCCCAAAGGTGAGGTCCCTCGCCTGAGCTACAACTGAAGCGAAACACATCAAGCTCCCACGAATTCTTACTTGGGCGAGACCTTCTCGTTTGAGCGAGATCACTTTAAACAGAAGCTCGTCGCCTAAGCGATAATTGCAGCAAAAACCTAAGGTGAACCTCTACTATTCTCGCATAGGCGAGACTTGCTCGCTTGGGCGAAAACAGTGGGGTTCTTCCTTGCTCGCGCATGCAAATTAGGCACCATAGTCCAAAGCAAAATATGGATCATCCCCAAAGCACACAACACAGGTCCAGTAAATTTCACACTCAAACTAAATCGAAACCAAGCAAACAGTTTGAAAATCTTTGAGTTCTAGCTTCCCTTACCTTGGTTAAACGCTAACTCGAAGAGAATGAGATCCTTAGCGGACTAGCACCTAAACAGGAGCAGCTTACGAAACTGAAAACAACATATAGGTGAACTAAGATGAGGCTATGATAGAGACTAGCGTGAAACCATAACCTGGAAACAGAAAAGGAACACATGGGAGCTTGAGATTCAAGTCCTACTTACTCGGTGAGGGAGTGTTCAACAAATTCAGAGGGGGAAAACTATGCCCTAGCAGAGCTTGTTGCTTCAGCAGGGGAAGGAGGAGAGGAATAATTTTCTAAGAATGGGCAGAGTGAGAGGGTTAAGGATGGAAAAGGGTTTTGGGGCACCCTATAGGCTGGCCTTAGGCCCAACAGAATGGGTTAGGCCCTTAAACATTAGGGAGGTAAAAAAGTGGGCCTTACACTTATAACTATCTTCTTATTTATCTATGTATTACCTTGTTAATGATGTACTATAATTAAGTAAAATAACAAAAATATAAAAAGTTGTAAGATATTATTTTACCTTTATGGATTTCTTCCCCTTTATGACCCACCATTAGTAACATTAGCTTTCTCCTCATCCTCATCATAATTTACATCCTCCACTTCCTCTTGTACAACTTCACTAACGTCTTTCCTTAACTCTTCTTCTCCTAACTCTTCATCATTTACCTCTTCTTCCCTTACCTCTTCTTCCCTAAGATTTTAATTGTTCTTCCTTTAACTCTTCTTCTCTAACATCTTCTAGTTCTAATTGTTCTTCCCTTACTTCTTCCTCCCTTACCTCTTCTTCTCTTGCCTTTTCACCTTGTCCAATAACATATATTCAACTTCCTCTTGATTAGTCTTTGCTTAGTTAGCTAACTATTGCATCACTATCCATACTCAGTAGTTTCAAATTCTTATCCAATGTTTAACATCCTCGTCACATTTGAAGTCTATTACTATACCTAATGCTTCAAAATATGATCATACATTAGATTCAACTTTTTTAACCACATGTTTTTCCCCACCTAGGTAATGCAATCTCCTATTCTTTACAAACTTTCCCATATGATGAAAAACTACACAAAAACCCATTTCAAACCCTACAATTTAAATCAACAATCAATTAAGCAAAGCAAACAATCATAACCCAAAACTATATTGTTAACAATACAAACTAACTTGACTTGTAGAGCCAACACATGCGATTTCACCGTATGCAATTTCCCATTTTGCGGTTCCCCTTTTCTGATTTCCCCTTCTGCGATTTTGTAACCTTCATCAATGAAAACCCTTGCTTTCATGTCCTTCAATTTTCATTCAACGTGCAACTTTCCCTTCTTCGTTCAATTATCCTTCAATGTTGTTCTTTCTCTTCAATTGAATTTAAATTCTAATTCATATATTTTTGAACATTAGATTTCCAATAAAAATAATAGATAAAAATTTCAATTCCTTAAATTCTGAACTTCTCTTCTATTCTTTAATTCACACATGTAATTAAAAACAAAACATGTGTCCAATTACGGAGGGATGAAGTGGCACATTGTTTGCCATGTAAAAAAAAGTTAAGGATGTTAGGCAATGAGAGTTAATGGACGCATTTCTTAAGATAAGTACCTAACAAAATTAAACTTTGAAAGATGAACTAAAACTAAAATTGTGTTATGGTTTAAGGACTGATAACATAGTTAACCCTTTTAAATATTAGTATCTAACTACAATGTTATCTTTATACATTTCTCAAGTCAAAAATTATTTAATAAACTTATCTTTTCATGTGTCGTTTGTGTTGTGAATTGCGATGACAATATTATGTATACGAGTAAATATAGGTGTAAATGTAGGAAAAATGCTTGGAATATAATATACTTATATAATTTTTACTTTATTTTATATGTATATATTTTTATGTTGTAATATTTTTAATATAATCTTTGTACATAGTCTCACTACAACAAAAATGACTTTAGACAACACTAAACGAGACCACGTGTAACATCCCGGTAGGATATTACTTAAAATAATATTAAACAATAAATTATATAACTAAAACCTCATTTATTAATGAAACTATTTCCAAAAAACCATGGAAAATTTCAAAACTTTAAAACATTAATAAACCAAAACCATAAAAACTGTAATCCAATTACATGGAAATCAAATAAAAACAGTTATAAAAAATCCCTCGTGCGTTGAGCCCCCTCTCCGCCACTAAGCGTCTCCTGGCTCACCTGAAACATCATCTTCTCCCGGATAATAAATTACCCGATCATCGCCACACACAAACAGATAGGGTGAGCTATGCACATAAACATAATTAAATATGAAATTAAATCCCCAACCCATTCATAAGTAATCATTTATTTATTTTCCAAAAACACCCACATTCCCACACTCATATCCAATATGAGTTCATGCATGTACTCTAACTTTAGGATTTCATGTGCTTCCACGACCCTCCTCGCTCGTGGTCCAACCTACAAGCCTATCCCGCTTGTAGTCTTACTTCACAGACTCCTTCGCCCGTCATCCGAACTCCTCGCTCGGACCCGGACCGCATACCCGCTTTTCCTACTATGAACTCCCTCACTCATAGCATTCTCAAGTTGAGCATGAAATGAACTCCCTCACTCATTCATCCCAACAAAAGTACCTCCGGTGAGCTAAACAATTCACGTTTCGCATGCGGTCCACCCATCACGAACTCCTCACTTGTGACTCAAACCAAGCACATCCCAAATCCTATGGACTTAATCCTTCAAGCCCAAACACCACAAACACATGCATATAACTTCCTATAAGTTAGGAAATACCAAACAACAAGTCAAACAGTGCATAAGAACATGGCTCCTGGCCATTCTCGCTTAACCCATGCCTGTTCGCCCAAGCTAGAACCTCAGTCTCGCTTAGGCTAGCCTATCTTGCATGAGCGAGTGTGTAACAATGGTTGTACCTCTTCATCTCGCTTAGGCGAGCTCTTCTTGCCTGAGTGCGACCTTAAGTCGCTCAATACACACAAAGCTCCTCGCCTGGACGGGGATTCAATCAACAAAAACACCAAATCTCATCGCAACCTCGCTTAGGTGAGCCATTCTCGCCTAAGCGAGTGTATCCATCGCTTAACACTCCAAACTCCTCGCCTGAGCGAGAAATCGTGCTCAAACCGTCCAGGTTTCCTCGCGACCTTGCTTAGGCGAGCCACTCTCGCCTGAGCGAGACTGCATTTCGCTCAACCCAACCTTGGTCGCCTGAGCGAATTGCTCGAGCCTAAACCCTGAATGAACTCCTGCAACTCTCGCCTAGGCGAGAAGGATTCGCTTGGGCGAAACATGCAGAGTTTTGCCACTACTCATGCACCAAAGACACCAAAGCACTGCCAAATTTACAATGCAAACATTTTCATTCAATCTGTTTCATTAATCAACTATAAAAACACATTGTAAACACGTTTGGAACCTCAAAATGCATGATTTGGCCATAAATTAAAATAGTAGTACCAAAACCCTCATCCAATTCTGATTTCATACCAAAAAGGCTTTGCACTCCACATTCCATTCACAAATTCTCAATTTGCAGTGCATATGAATACCACAGTCATACCACATTGAATCCAATTGAGTATAAAATGCAGACACACATACAAAATTCGTAAAAATAAACTCAGCACCCCTAACCTGGAATTCTTGATTATAATTGAGAAAAATGCAAGTTCCTTGGTTCACCAATGCCTTGCTTCAACCCTTTGCACACCCAAACTTCTCACCTCTCACTTTCAAACTTGTGCTCCTTTCAAAGTTCAACTATTAGCCCTGCCAAAACCCTATTTTTTCCTCAAATTGGCCCTTTTATATGTGTCTCCATTAAGGGTTTAAAAATAAAATGAAAATAGGCTTTATGGTGGGTTTAATTCCTATTCAAGGGTAATTATTCAATTGTTTTTCAGCCCGTTACCCCCACCTTTTCACATTCACTCCAAGCTAAAATTTGCAAAAATAAAGGTAAATTCTTGTTTACCAAGGTTTGAACCCATAACCTTCCACTCATAAGCCCAAAGCATAACCACTATGTCAATTCACATTTAATGATCACTATTATAATTCTATGATTATAATATTACTCGCTATTCACAAATATACTATCAAAAATAAACAAGAATAATTCAAACAACACACATTCATAGGATTTAAACCCAAGTCCTCTCACACATATAAAGTACTCTCAACTATTTGAGCTAGTACTTTTCCACATCATATCCATTAACATTTAATGGCTTCAAAGTTTCCCACCACCCGCATTTATTACTTAATTAATTAATTTCCACGGGTCTTACACCACGGGTATAGAAGTGTGGTCTAAACATAGTAAATGCAACATTTTATTTAGATGTGACTTATATAAATCTAAAATACACTAAAAATTAAAGTTTTTAGATTAGAAATATCCTCTTCCTCATTTCTTGATTGAAAATGGAAAACTTCCAAAAACGCAAAAAATTGAATTTCTTCCTTTCCTTTAATTTTATACTGAAAACGTCAAGAGCTCATAGTGTTAAATTGTGAAGTTTTGGAAAACACGTACATTACAATTGTTGCCTTTTATAAGGATTTTAAGCAACAATTTTAAAATTGTTGTCGTATTGAAAACCGTGGCCTATTACCTACAGCTACGCTCACTTAGACTACGCCTAAAAAATTGTTGTCTAAACTTTAGCCCACAGTTTTTGTAGTTTAACTCACAATTTTGTGTTGTTGCCTAAAGTGATTTTTGTTGTAGTGTCTTTTCGTAGATTTATAATATTGTTAATACTTCAAATTACATGTACTTTTATAAAGTTGCCTAAAGTTATGAATAATTTTAATGTATAATCACGTGTTATTATTCAGATGAAGCAAAGAATGACTATATATACCTAGCACACTAGGAGTTAAAATTCAAGTGAATACATGTTACAAAAGTTATGCATATATAATATTTCTTAGATATAAAAATATGGATTAAATATGTTTTTGGTCCCTTATCTTTTAGTAAAAATTGGGAATTAATTCCTCTTCGAAATTTTGGTCTAATTTAGTCCTCTAACTTTATAAATACGTGAATTTAGTCTTTTTAACTAAATTTTGTTAAGTTTATTTGACCTTTTAAACATGTTTCATAATAACATTTGAATTGTTTACACTGTTTAATACATTTCCACTTTAATGTTAGCTAAAAAACACATTTGAAACGTCAAATAAATTTAACAAAATTTGGTTAAAATGACTAAATCAACTTATTTTTAAAGTTGGGGTGGGGG
>Ga0214544_1008766_pt1 | contig 16489 bp, 10 predicted proteins | sample CNSS3metaG_FD_160074 | JGI IMG/M metagenome (GOLD analysis project Ga0214544, IMG submission 160074) | Root nodule microbial communities from cowpea collected in UCLA plant growth center, Los Angeles, California, USA - CNSS3 | ecosystem: Host-associated > Plants > Roots > Nodule | place: USA...
CAGCTAGATTGCGTATTTGGGCTTTTTCTCTGAGTTCGGGTAGGAGGTCGAGATGTAAGGCCATGTTTTGGTGGTTGTGGGTTGGGTCGTATAGTTCTCGGCGCAGGGATGGTTCGCCAATTTCTACCGGTATCATGGTGTCTGCGCCGTAGACTAGGCTGAATGGGGATTTGTTTGTTGATGATTGGGGGGTGCATCTGTAAGCCTATAGTACTTCTATTAACTCTTTAGGCCATCGGCCTTTGACGGTATCCAACCTCTTGCGCAGCTCCATGAGGATAACTTTATTTGCTGTCTCTGCTTGCCCATTGGTTTGTGGATGTTCTACAGAGCTTGTTATGTGCTTGATGCCTAGGCCGGTGTAGAATTTGGCTAACTCTTTGTCGATAAATTGTCGGCCATTGTCTGTTATAATGGTATGTGGTACACCATATCTGCATATAATGTCCTTCCACATGAACTGCTGGACTTGCTGGGCCGTGATGGTGGTTAGCGGCTTGGCCTCGATCCATTTGGTAAAATAATCAACGGCTACAATTAGTACTTACAATTCTAAACTTGAACCTTATCTATATTAGAAGAATAGTGTAACTCAAAACAACATTCATAATAATGTAAAAAAATGTATATCATGAATAACAACAATATACCTTGAAAAATTTTAACTTTAGCGAACTCTATATTTATTACAACATTTTGTACTTCTCCAAATGAAAGAAAATCATTTAGTTTATCCACATAAATATCGAACAAAATACATTCAATTCAAACCCTATAATTTACATGAACGGTTAGTCAAATTTTATGCGAAATACATAAAAAGAAAAATCTATCTTTTAAATTTGAAAACTATATTACCCATATGCTTCTAAGTCAATGACATTCAATTTTGTTTATTTTTTTCATCTACACGCAAGTCTCTTTCAGTTCAAACCCTTACTAGTACTCCCAAAATATCTACATAATAATACAAACAAATGATGACAACAAAATAATAACAAAATAAAAAAATGAAATAAATAAAAGAAAAAAGTAAAACCTAATAATAATAAAAATAGTAAACTATAAATATTAACTTACCTACTAAATAATCAATGTCAAATTTGGTGGAAGACAATACAGACAAAGGTATGTATTGAGGTTTGATATCGGGAACCAACTTAGTATCAAGCAAAGGAACTTTTGTACCAAATTGGAAATTTATCTTATAAGGGTGGTGTGAGGTTCGGTATATTTCACTATTTGGAGCAACACTGAGATTTGGATTCCATAAACCTGACCTTCAGATATTTCATTCTAAAATTTGTAAATTAGAGTACATTGAATGGACGCATATATTTTGTCTCCCTATAAAAACTCAATACACAACACATGTTTTCAATATAAAGAAGTCTTAAATAAACATGTTACAAAAACTTAAAGGCAAAAGTACTTGTTTGTCTTGAATAACTAACTCCATGGAGAAAGGACACCTTTATTTATTAAAATCTAGAACAAACCATAAACGTATGAACCTAACAATGATGTTCCAGTTTTCTTTCTTTAGAGTAACTTCACTTATATTGTGGCATTGCTTTTGAACTTCACAAAGAGACATATTGAACTCACAGCAGTTGTATACAAAATAAAACTGTGCACAAATGAGTTAAGATTTGTGATAACATACATATTTAGATATAAATATAAAATATATTTAAATATATATATATATATATATATATGTATATATATATATATATATATATATATATATATATATATATATATATATATATATATATATATATATATATATATATATATATATATATATATATATATGCATACACATAATATAAAAAAGTGAATAAATAAATAAGATATGTAAATAATAATTTTAAAATAATAGAAATGAAAATAAAAAAGCATAAAGCAAACTTAAATAAACTTTTAAAGGCCTGTATATACATCCAACTATTTTTTTACTGAAACAATACAAACATAAATAAAGTTGACGTCCAACTTCAGCCTTACTACTAACATGAATATGACAACAAGAAGAAGTTAGGGAAGAAAGCGTTAATGGGTAGAAAGTTTTGTATGGTAGAACAATTCAGAAAGGACAAAAAATTACGAAGTCACTCGCATACACTATTAATACAAAGGAAAATGATACTTTAACCTAGCACATTTGATCCCTTTTTTAATCCACTTACGTGTCTCTCTTGTGTGGCTTTTTAATTTTCATTTTCGAATTATTTTAATGGGTGTGATATGGCAATTTAACTAAGTGTTGGAGTGGAAAAAGCATGGGCGCGTGCGCGTATTGGTTCCGTTGTCGCTTGTTCGCTTAAATGATGAAAGCACTTAGTCTCTCACTTTTCGAAAGCCTTGTTCTTTCTTCAGTGGTTTTCGTCCTTTGTTGTGGTTAGCCTCACCATCCGTTGCTGCCACAACATTTAGCCTCACCATCCGTTGCTGCCACAACATTTAGCCTTACCATCTGTTGTTGCCACAACATTGTTCTCCTTAGAGGTGCATTTGAAAGAAGAAAACTTTATCGTCAATCTGTTGTGCGTTTGCATTCTTTTTTTCTCTTTTGTCTTAGCTCAATGCTCACCCACATAAAGCATTTAAATTTTTTGTTTGGTTACAGAACTTGAAGAGGCACATTTGAAAGAAGAGCCAACCATTCTTCATTTGTTTTCCCTTCTTCGTCGTCATTCAACTCTTACCCACTGAAAACACTCAAAGTTTTTCCTTTTGGCAAAAATGTGAACTGGATTTTGATGGAGGTGAGTTTTTGAAATATGGGTAATTGAAGTTGAGTATAATGGATCTTGTTTCTTTATTTTTAATTTTAGGATAAAAGATGAAGTGGGTTTCATGGGGCTATGGGAATGATTGCCACAATATGGGTATAAGGAATTTAGGCATAACAATGTTTATGATTTTTGTTGGGTTCAACATAGAGTGAGATTGGATTCAAATTCATTGTAGAGGGAAGGAGAAAACATGACAGCCGTGTGATTAACTTTAAGTTTCTGTTGCCACATGACTTCATGCACACTTCCATCAAAGTTCAACTACCTTTCTTGGTGTCCATGCTTTCCTTTTCATTCTAGACCAATTTAGCTCATCTTAGCATTCACATACATAATATGTCCATGTTGTTCATCTGCACTCACTTTCTGCATTCAATTCTGTTAAAACTTATTGTTGTTACAGATTGGTTAGATCAAAATATTGTTGCCATATAGATTCTCTAGGAAATTTCAGTTATGCATTCATAGTTCAATTTTGAATCAAAATTCATGAGGTGAATATAACCTAATTACTTTGCTAATGGGAGCTAAAATTTGTCCTGTGTTAGCATTTTAATTTGGCAGCTTAGCATCCATTGAGGTGATTGGTAATTGTGTAAGCACTGCATTGCATAAATGGGTGGAATCTGTCATGGTGTGGCAAATGTGAGTCTTCATTTTGGTCTAAACTTCTGCATCAGTTTGGCTGCATAATCACATTGGTTGCAGCTCCATTTTCTTCCAGCATTTAGCATGGTACTCAGCACGTTGATGCCCCTGTTTTATATATAATTCTGATTGTGCATACATTTAGCCATTGCTATCACAGAATAATTTATGTTGCCATGGTCATGTATTAAAATCTTATTTTCTGCTGCCATATAATTTATGGATTTGTATCATAGCACATGTCATTGCACATTGCAGCCTTTTGGAATTGTATTCATTTTTTCATATTCTGCATCATGCTAGTTTTGCACTTTTCCAATGCTTAGGTATAGGTTCCATTACCAGTTTGGTTGCTGTCAAATTGCTGCCTTCGTGTTCTATTTTATGCAGCAAAATGTTTTTTTATGTGCTAGTACCTAGTTCCATTAGCAATTGTGAGTTCCAACTATGAGTAACTGTGTTTTGTCATCTTAGTCGTATTTACTAATAAGTTTTTGTTCATTTTCTTTACAGGCAAGTGATTTTTCAAGTGTTTATGATACCTCAAATAAAGGAAGAAAATCATCTACAACTAACAATATAATATTTTTCTATATTTACGTGTGTTAGTTGGGTACAATGTTTTACTTCTACTTGGTTTAATAGAAAAAGTGTATTTGAATTTTATTATATATCTTTGAATAGTGAATCACTAGTTTGGTTTTATATTTTGATTTTTAATTTTTAATAACCATTTTCATTATAACATTATTTAAAATCAGTTGCTTTTGTTTGATTGTATTCTTGATGTTGACCATTTACTGTTATGAGAACAACTTAATTAAATAAACACAACCATGACCATATGTACAAAATCTTATAAAGAAAAAAGACAAATAATTGTACATAAAAAAACACTTACATCTTTTCTTAGTACTTAGTATAGAGTAAGATTGTAAATGTGCTTTTGTGATGGCACTAAACGGATGAGTTGGTGAAACAACGAATGAAAATTAATTTTGGGAGTAATCATGTTAATGAAATTACTTAATTGAATGAGGATGACCATGTGTACAAAATTTTATGAAGAAAAAAGATAGATAATTGTACATAAAAAAACACTTACGTCTCTCACTAGTACTGTGACTTAATTGAATGAGCAGGACCATGTGTACAAAATCTTAGAAAGAAAGAGACGAACCATGTGTACAAAATCTTACAAAGAAATAGACATATAGTTGTACACAAAAAGTCATTTAAGTTTGTTGTTGTTATTGTGTTAGTAGTAAACAATGATTTATCTAGTTTTAGTGAACGGTGACTTGATCAACCAATTAATTGACAAATAATAGCGTATTGAGAGTAACCATTTACTGTTGTGAGAACTACTTAATGAGTCTGACCATGTGTACAAAATTTTACAAATAAAAAAATAAATAATTGTACACAGAATGCCATTTTAAATAACACATACCATATGACTTCCTACACATTGATATTCCAATGTGCAATTTAATATGTACAAAATCTTACATAGGGAAAGACACATAATTGTGTATGTAAAGATAGTTTTGATGTGCAGTTTAATATGTACAAAATCTTACATAGGGAAAGACACATAGTACATTTAAAGATAGTTTCTTTTGTAAGTGTTTCCTTATTTTCATAAGTCTTATAAAAATTTTTAACCTCTTCATTTACTGTACGAAACTCCATTTTGGTAAAAAATTTAATGACAACATCTATACCCATTGGGTGCAAGGATTAAGTTGTGTGGTAATAGAAAAATTCAATGTGCAGTGTTATCTGTACAAAATATCACATCGAGAAAGACATATATTTGTACACGTAAATACAAAACATCAAGACAGTTATTTTGAATGTCTTTTTTCCTACTCTACATAAGGCCTTTTAATGTTTTTCTGATTTCAGTCAATGCTAGGACTGAGTAAAGTTTTTAATGACAATGATTATACCCCATCAGGATCAACCCGTGCTCTCTTGACTGAAACTAATAAAAAATTCAATATACAGTTTTATCTGTGCAAAATCTCACATCGAGAAAGGCACATAATTGTACATGTAAAAATATTTTATTATAATAAAATACAATGTGCTTAGTTATCTGTACAAAATATTATATCGAGAAAGACACATAATTGTACACATAAAGACAATTTATTCTAATAAAATAAAATGTGTAGTGTTATCTTATTATCTATACAAAATCTTATAACAAGAAAGACGCATAATTGTACACTTAAATACATGACCTATCGTCACAATTTGTCTTTTCTTCATTTCCTTTGACTTGCCTATACATTATTGTATAATACCTTATTCCAAGTATAGTTGTTCCTATCTCAGTGCCCGCATGCATTTACACATACTTCAAGCCTTTAACCACTTCCATTATCTTCTCCCTAATAACATCACAATAAAGAAATATACCAACCATCACATAAATAAATACAGTACGCACCAGATCATACCATAATACTAGTTAACAGTGCACCATTTCTCATTTTGGTGAAAGTAACATTATCACCATTAAAACAAGAGTTTAAAATATGATTACCAAATAGAAATAAAAAATATTAAACTTCACTAATCATGCCATATAGAAAGGAATCACAAAAATCTTATGAAATTCTTTATTTTTCATCATCGTACTTGTTATTTAGAGTTGACTCATGAGTCAGAGCAAGTGTATAGATGCTTTTATTATGTGTGAACTAAGTTTGTTACACCAGTATCTCAACTTGTAAAATTGAACACTTGAACAAATCAGTATTGTAAAATGATGTAGAATGACAAGAAACTCATGTAGGATTTTTTTTATAATAAGGGTAAAAAATCTCTTATTTATACTGTTTGAAATCATTGTCATCTCCTAATTAAATCCTGTCAAGAGATATCTAAAATCATTCCAATGTTTAAAATAAGCAAATTAACTTATCTAATTTCCCATCCTCTATTTCTATTCTTGATTTATTCAAATACTTACAATGTATATCCCTTATTGACATGTATCAGGAATAAAAATCAGTTCTTAAAAAACCAAGACAACTTTACAAATCCTCTCATTTATTATCAGCGACACATACAACCTTAAAAATAATTCTCAGTTTGAGAAGAACAATCTCTCGCATTCTTATTCAAACTAACAAACCTATAACTCATTGCCGATATCGGCCTATGAAAGACAGGAAAAGCTTTGAAACTCTGAAACTCTGGACGATGTTTCTTCTACACTAAGAAGGACGCAGAAGTTTTCTACTTTGCGAACAAACTTTTCTAACCTTTCTTCCTCTTGTTCTTATTCATACTAACAAACCTAAGAGCCATACCAGCCAACTTAACAGCAAAAAGGCCAAATACTTGCGGGCAAATTCCTCGCAGAATAGCATTCCTCCTTGGATCGGTTTGAAAAGGCTTTAGAATTTTCATCTCACACAATATGCATATATGATAGCATCCCAAAAAACACAAAAAACATGTACATGCATTAACCAAATTTGGCATGTCTAGTCTGGACATAGTTGGATTAAAAAATAAAATGATGTGATAAATAATTTATAGTCCAATTTCTTATAGATAATATAAAATCATAAATATTGGTAGAAAACAAAGGATTCAAAATATATGAATTTAACTAATACAAGCAATACTAGATGTATGTATCAAAATACCACCTTTTAGAGGTGAACCTTTAAAGTGAGCCCAAAACTGCTTAAACTTCATAACAATATCATCAGAAACATCAATTTCTGATTTCAGTTCATTGACTCTCCCGAAAACAATGAAAGAATAAAAATTCAAAATAAACTTGATCAAATTCTTTCTTTCCTTACATTGGATCACAGTAGATGACTCCAATTTAAAGTGTAAGTTCAATTACTGAAAGCACTTAATCTGTGCTTTGTTTAAGCATATTAAAACATATATCGTGTGACATAAGAATCATAAGGTTTTCCTTAGTACAAAATCCTAAAATTATAGGAGAATCATAAAAATGATATCAATGCGGAGTAAATATTTAAAACACTGTATTGCAAACAAATCTTGTAGAGTTATACATGAAGACAAAGGAACAAATTTTCCAAAATAAATGAGTAAAAATATAATATAGAGCTATTCCTATTTAACTATACCATAGTTGGGAAGAAAATGCAGAATGGAACATATTATTAGAATCCAAACCACACCAATAAATAATGAAATAGAGAGGAATAAACAGGACCTTGCGCAGCCGCGAGACGACGTGGGATGCGATTTTCTTTGAGAGCAAGACAAAAGAAGCAAAACCTAGTTTTCTTTGAAAGCAAGAGAGATGACGCAGCTACCAACATCGACGGCAAGGGTTGGTTGTGTAGCGGCTATTCCTCTTTGGGCTCGCTAGAAGAGATGTAGGAGAACATGGGTGTCTCTCAATCCCTTGGCCCCGTCGTTATGGAGAACAAATGGAAGAAGAATGGCCACTGACGGTGCATATGAAACCCTAACCCTCCTTTTCTCCCCGTCCCTTCGTTTCTAAACCTATCTTTCTTTCTCACGCGCCCCACCTCTTCTGAATCAGTTCAATGCCACGTCAAAACGGTTAAACAAAATTTAAAAATCAAAATCCTAATTCCATGTCAGGTGACACATAAATGGGTTAAATATCATTTTCCTAATAGAAATTTATAGTTTTGACCTAAACCTATAGAATAGATAGTAATATGTTTTTGTGAAAGCTGCAAATATCAGCAATTATGTCAGAAGGCATTACATGTTGCTACCCATGTAATCACATGTTACGTAAAAAGGGGAAACAATGCGAAATACCCGATGTTGAACAATAAACACGAAAATACATTAAAAACTAATATGTTCCTATCTATTTATGGACCTATCTTGTATCCCAAACTAAACCATAATATGAATACTTCCATGGGTTACACTAAAAATGCATTAAAAACACCTAATTACCCTACTTTTGTAAAATTAGACTAGAATTCTAATTTAACTAATTCTAGACTAGTAACTCCTAATTAACACCTTAAACTACCCAAAACAATGCAATAAGCTAAGCAAAATCTCTAGAGATAAGGGACTTATCACATCCCCACACTTAATACCATTGCACTCTTGGGCGATGTTAGGAAAAACTACTAACACTTCTAAAAACCTACAACTCAAGCTTCACAATTCTGCATCAAAAAGCTCTCCAAAAATCCTAATTCGAACCTGCACATGCTAGCAAAATAATCCAGTTCAAGGTGCCAAACATTCCATCATCAAAAACAACTCTAAACGAAGAATTCAAGTAGAGAACAATCAAAATGTAGTGGCAAAAACAGTTTCAACCTCACAGGATGTGTTTTCACTCTACACTCAAGTGTATGGCTCATCTTTGCTCTCACAACTCAATCCAGTGAACATCCTTATGGCTTTGCAAAGTTCCTAAACAATACCAATGAAGCAATTTGAAGATCAAAAGGACTTATTCAATGGCTTGTAATGAGATTGGGCTAAGGGTGTGGTATATGAAAGGTAAGCAAGGCTTTGAATCTTGAAATGTGAAGGGAATGAGGGTGGAGAGTGATGAGTTCAAGTGCAGAACTGTTTTAGTATGCACACTATGTTCCAACAGTTCCCACTCCACTTCCTTGCTTTTATTTATTTTTTTCTTTTTCCTTCCTTTTTTTCCAATTATGTTCCAACTTTTTACACATTTTCCCTTTTAATCCCTGCTGGTCCAGCCACATTTTTTTCATCTACGCACCTTCAAAGATCACACATCCCCACACTTGAACATAGCACCATCCTACAACTCATCCAAATTCCCTTCACATCCCAAGGATAGGGTAAAATCTTGGTTTTTTAGGGCAAAAAGGCTGCTATCAGGATCAGGTTTCTCAAGAAAATATGGTCAATTCTAGCTCAAAATGAGGGTGTAATGGTGATTTTTCAGGGCAGACTTTATTTGCAAGTGGCTGCATAAAAAATTTCCTAGATCATATCAACAAATCGCATTTCATGACCAATTATGCAAAGGAACAAAGCAAACCCTAGAATGCCACTTTCATGAATGAATGCACACACAAGAATGCAAGTTTTAGGCTCAATTCTCTCCATGGTCAAATTTTGCCAAAACTGTCCGTGCCACACTTTTTCATGCAAAAAAAAACAGACTTGACTCAATGATTTGGAGCAAAAGAAATGATTGAAATGCTTATTCACTCTAACTAGATCTTCTCCTACCACATGCAAATCAAAGCTAGGTTAGGAAAGAAAGAAAAAAATACAAATATGTGAAAACTGGGAAAAATAACACAAAGAACTTACTCAACAAGCTTAAAATGGCTAAAGGAACCTAGGAACAACTTAGAACTCAAGCTCTACCTAAAACTCAAAATTTCACCACCTAAAACCTCTATAAACACCTTAAAACCAGGCTAAAACTAAGGTTAGGCTAAAGCATGAGTAAATCTGGAATGAGACTACCTAGAAAAAGTTAAAATGACCAAAGAAAACTTACTCCTTGCTCAGAAACTATCTCCTAAAAGGTTTACCAAAAATCACTACCTAGAACTAAAAATAGTCTACCAAACTAGCCCAAATGCATATGCATGTGCTAATCTAACCTATTGAGTAGTAACCTAACTATCCTAACACATTTATAAGGACAAAATATAACTAAAAGACAGTTCAAACTACCAAAACTAGCTACAACTCAAAATCTAGTTACCTAGGACCTAAAACTAACATTAAACTAGGCTAAAAACTCAAAATCAAAGAACTGGACTAAACTACTACAAGAAATTGTTATAAACCCATTTGGACAACTTCCAATTAGCAAAAGAAAGATGTGAAACAAGTCATAATTCAGAAACAACAAGGAACTGAAAATTTGCCTAGTGAAAACAAAAAAAATTGAACTAGAAATGGTCAGAAAATGTTAAAACTGAAAACTGTACTAATCTAGCTATTAGAAATACTAATCAACTACTTAGACACCTTCTAAAATGTAAAAGGAAGAAAAAAACCAAGCTAAAAGTCAAAAACAGTGGAAGAATTACAATCTGATATATGCAGACGTCATAATGCATTAAAGAACGAACTCCACAAACTGTCTGCCAACTTTGAAACCAAACTGCAACCACCACAGAACTCAAACATTAAGTTCTTGCATTAAAATTAAAGGTAATTGAATAAGGAATCCAATGCAAAAAGAACCAACTTAATTGGATCACTGTGGAGGACGTTATGGGCCAGACAAGCAAAGGTGTTCAAAATTGTCAGAGTTACGTTTTCATGCAACTTAATATGAATTATCAAGCTAAAACTTATGAAAACAGAAAATTAACTATGCCAAACAACAAAAACCACCTATTTAAACCTTAAAATGTATGTTAGACTAAGGACAACTATGGACTGCATTAGACAGAAAGCAAAAATTGAAAAGTAACTCTGCACACAACTTTAAAATCATAAAACAAAGCTAACTATATTCCTATCTACTTAAGAAAGCATGAAATCTAATATATGACCCAATGAACCTAAGAAACATAGCTAAAAATAGCAAAAACAGGACAATAGCCTACTCTAATCTTAAAACAACAATTAAAAACTACCTAACCTAATTCCGACAAGTTTCAAACAACTAAGACTAGCAATAACGAGAAATGAAGAGAATTATGTAGAATTCTAGTTTTCACCTATGAACCTAAAATCTATCTAACTCTAAAGTACTATGGAGCTATGCAAAACTGAAACAGAACTAGCATTACTTATATCACTATATTCAACAACTAAACAAGCTTTCATGCGTCAAACTAAACTACTTACGCAAGTATTTACATAATGGAAATTCAATTGCAACAAATCACTATATGCCTAAAATAATGCTACTGCAACATATGAAAATTGAAAATTAAAATTGGCAGCAACAAGAAATTCTGAAAACAGATAAAGATAGTTGAGATAAGAAGGATGAAACCATGATGGATGTGTAGTATTGAGAGAATAATCTTTAAATCTTGAACTGCAATGATGACTATCATTTAAGTGAACTTTCTCTGACCTGCTTTTGCATAACACTTTGCTACTGCAGCAACAGTACTTCATCCAGTGTTGGCAGTGAATGATTAGAAATGGATTTGGATGCATTGAACCATCCATAGCAGCTACCACTAGCTCAAAATAATCAAGCAAAACTTCAGTGTTGTGGAAGCTTAAGTAAGAATCAGCAGCATCTTTTACTCCATCAATTGCATGCTTTGCCAAATAAACCTTGGCAGCCTCGTGTAACTCAGCAAAAATCATTAGATGTAACAGTTTCCAACTCTGAACAAATTTAAACAGGAGCACCACCACTTAATTTTGATATCACAGATCAAGCTTCAAGAATGTTCTTGCTGATTCTCTTCTTAGCCTATGATCTGATCTCCACCTGTTCATTCACCACAACAAAACACACAAGCGAAAAAGCACCAAGAATGGCACTGGAACAGTGGTAAAAACATTACCAAATCTGAACTAATTCTCATAAAAAATAAAACGCTAACCAGCTATCTACAATGCATAGACTACCAAAATGAATTTACCTAAACTAACTATCACAAATCAAACTCAAGAATCAATCAAATTTTTCCTATCCCCGACAATGGCGCCCTTTGATAAACCTCATGTCGCGTAAAGATTTAGTCAAAACTCGATTTCCTCACTAATACTAACTAATATATTACAGTGATTGACCAAGGATCATTCCGAAGGATAGATAAAGGAAAATGAATGATTTATTGGATATGTCTTGTGAAATGAGAGGAAATCTAATAAAATCTACTAAAACTAAAATGAACCTAAAATGGTACGAATGTAGGTAAATGCAATTTTTTTTATGAAATGCCTACATGAACTATAATGTATCTAAAGTGTTTGATAAAAGTTCAAGATGAACTAAGTGTGTGCCTATGAATGAATCATCAATGTGGATGACCTAAATACAATCTAAACATACAGGATGCTTCTAACATCTAAATGAAACACAAATCAACCACTAGAAGTGAATTAGAACTCATATACACAGAAATAAAAAATCTGGAAAATTCTCGAGAGTGTTCATACGCGTATGGTACAGGGCAACATCAAAACTCGAAATATAAAGCATGAAATGAAAATGTAATGATGCATAACGATTATAATTGGTCTCTATTGATTATGCAAACAAGAATAATGCAAAACAATGGAGTAAAACTCGAATTCCTAAATCATGAACCCTAATTAACTGAAATAACGAACTATGTGTGGAGCGAAATTGAATGCAACGAATGGTGAATTAAGTGTGAAAATGGTTCAGAAACATTACGCATAACATCAAGATGAAGTTACAAGCATGAATCGAACGCAAGAAACACAAAATCATTGAAGTCGAAAATCAAATACGAATGAAACAGTGGCGCGATTCTGCAGAATTGAGTTCTGTGATTCAAGCTATATGGTTTATGTATGATTGAGCTTAGATCAAAATACATTTGATATCTAAGTATTGAAATTCGAGAAGGCTTCATCCGAATTTCAGTATTGAAATGGCCCAATATCACTCAACCAAGCATACTTGAATTACAAGTTCAATTTAGCATAAGAAATGGAAAATCATAGAAGATGAACGGTGGAATTGCGTAGAATATACGAATATATTAAAGAAGAACATGCTCACAACAAACGGTTCAGTGAAAATGGATTGAGTCACCATGGAACAACTCCAAGAATCATCAACAACAGTAGCAGATTATGCAGAAAAATAGTGAACAAGAAAAGCAGAAATGGTTCTGTGGTGGAGAGGAAAATGGTTCGTGTGATGGAAGAGATGGATGGTGGTTGTGAATGGTGCGAATGATCCGTTCTGTATGAATGCAGTGGCGCCAAAACTAATACAATACGACACCCTGCAACTGGTTCTACAAGTTTCACTAACTAACTAAACTAACCTATTTTCCCAAACTACTTTGCAAATTCCAACTAGTAACTTGGGTGGCAGGTTTCCCACAGCAACAACTTCTTCCATCCAATTTTCTCCCAACAGCACCCTACTGAACCCCTGACTGCATTCACAAGTAAGGAAACAATTTAGAATTCACAATATCAAACCATGTTACAACTAAAAATCACCTAAAGGAACTAAACATGCAAATATGATGTTCACGAGTTTTATGTATCTATGGACCACTTCTCAGCCATCTTAGGGTCAGAAAAATATTTATTTTAATGATCTAAAGCTTCCCCCACAAGTGCCATCTCATTTGGGTTTGAAAATCAAAAAATCAACTTTGGGTCAAACTTTGGTCAACATTTGAACCAAAAAGTCAACTCGGCCATCGAGCAAATTGGATGGATCAGATTTCTCTCATGGCTCCCCTTATAATTGCGGTCTTCCTTGATCTTTATTTTTGCATCAAACTCAAAATCCTCAAATTTGGATGTTAAGCACACTAAACTCTACTTAAAAGCTCCTAAAATTAGTTTACACTAGACCAACTTTACTTCTAAGTCTTTATATCTAAACTAAGACTAAACTAACTAAATGGACCTATCTTGTATGCTAAAATAGACCATAATAATAATACTTCTAAGGATTACACTAAAAGTGCATTAAAAATACCTAATTAACCTACTTTTTGTAAAATTAGACTAGAATCGTAACTAAACTAATTCTAGATTAATAACTCATAATTAACACCTTAACCTACCCAAAACAATGCAATAAACTAAGAAAAACTCTAGAGATAAGGGACTTATCAATCCAATCTTGTGAAAATAACTCGCTAAGTCTTTTTTCAATTACTGTAGACAAAAGTGAAAACATGTTACTTATTAGTAATGCATTTAAATTTAAACAAAAAACTACAAATATAAGAAACTAAAATATCTAACCAAGTGGCTGGCTTGATAATAATATCTGGAGAGTGTAACTTCAAATAAAGTAACTTCGACATAGTTAGAGGATGATAGGTTGCAATGTTATTTAGAAAGTTGGATTGGATTCTTGAGTCTAAAGACCGTCTAGAGAAGTAAATTTGGAAAGAAGAATTTAAAACATATTTTAACATAAAAAAATTTGTTTGAATGAATAGCATAGACAAATCTTAAATGAGCCCAGCCTTGGGTAATCATTGGATTATGCATATCCATGTTATATGTAACGTTGTGAACATTACAATCATAATCAACAATTGCCCACGTAACCAAAATCCTTGTCAAAGCAGCAAGTTCAAAACAAATAGAAAGCAACTAAAGATAAAATATGAAAATGTAATGAAATATTATAAGACACACCTAGTCTTTGAGAAACATCGTAATGTAATTTTTGCACAAAGTGTGGATCGTGGAGTGGCCATTGATTCAATTGTAAGAGAAACAAAAGAAGAGTAATTAAAAAGATTGGTAATAAAAGAAGATTGCTAAGAGAAGACGAAGAAGATTGTTTCATGTTGATTGCTAATGAACAAGAAGGTTGTCACTTTTGAGAAATATAAATGAAATCAACATTTAGAGTTTATATAAAGAGAATACGATGATGATAGTTATTCCAAAAGTCACAATTGTACATCATGATAGTTCGAATTTATTGCATATCCTTGGGAAGTAAAGACAAATAATGCAAATACAAAACTTATTAAATAACAATGATTATGGCTAAATAATTAAATATAAATAATTTATTTTTTAATACAAAGTTATATATTGAGAAATATAAAAGCACTCAACATTCGTATATTTGTATATAAAGACAACTATAAATGTGCTCATCATAGATATTGCAATAGTCACAACTATACAACATGATGGTTAAAATTGATTGCATATCCTTGGAAAGTTCAGATAAATCCTGCCTTAAGCACGAGTTCTTAAAATTTACCGCATAATAAATAATAAAAATATATTAAATTAAATTATTTTAAAAATTAAAAATAAAAAGTAATAACGTTAAAATCAATCGTTAAATAATTTTTTTCAAATAAAACCTTCATTCAAAGAGAACTATAACTCAACAAATACAACAATTCAATGAAAAAAATGGAATTTTAAAATCATTAATACAACATGAATGTGTTCAAGAATTTGTTAAGAAAAACCAAGAAAGGGAGATACTTTTTTTAAAAAAATTAGTTACAAAAAAGACAATTCCTTAAAAAAACTAAACTTTGTCAAGAAATTAAAAGAAATGGCTTGTACCTTTGTTGTCTTCTTCAAACAGTTAATTCATCTAAAAGAAAGCCTTCAATCATCAAAGATAAAAAGACATAGAAAAATAATTACATATGGTAGAAGCAAAAAGGATCCAAGAGAAGAAGAAAAACTCTTACCTTTGTTGTTTTCTTCAAACAGTTCATCCATCTCCCAGAAAAACTTCATTCATCAGAGTAAAAAATACATAGAAAAGAACTTAAATGTGGTAGAAGAAAAAAATATTCGAGAGCAAAAAATACATAAAAAAGTAGTTACATATGGTAAAAGCAAAAAAGATCGGACAGAAGAAGAAAATTTATTACCTTTGTTGTTTTCTTGAAATAGTTCATCCATCTCCCAAAAAAACCACATTCATTAGAGAAAAAAATATATAAAAAATAACTTAAATCTGGTAGAAGAATAAAAGATTGGCTTAAACAATCATTTGGTCCTAGTTTTTATTAACTTTTTTCAATTTGGTCCTAGTTTAGGATTTGATGAAGGATTATCTTGTTCCTTTTTAAGATGATTGAATATGGTGTGAGTTGATTAAGAAAGCTAAGTGAAATCCCCACTGGACATTAAGATAGCAAGCTATCTAGATGTGAAGGTTCCTTTCACAAAGCTCAAGAGAAGAAGATGATGGATTGATTCAAAACAAAAAGGAAATGGAAAGCACATAAACCATAAAAAATCAAGAACAATTAAAGGAAGAAGGAAACATAAAATGGAAAGGAAAGGAATGGTAAAAATGTGAGAAGCACGCCACTACAAGGCTAGGCTAGAAGCCATGGCAACCTTGAAGATGAGTGGATGTGTGCCGCCACTTGCTATGCAAGATAAGG
>Ga0214544_1008768_pt1 | contig 16488 bp, 5 predicted proteins | sample CNSS3metaG_FD_160074 | JGI IMG/M metagenome (GOLD analysis project Ga0214544, IMG submission 160074) | Root nodule microbial communities from cowpea collected in UCLA plant growth center, Los Angeles, California, USA - CNSS3 | ecosystem: Host-associated > Plants > Roots > Nodule | place: USA...
AATGATGACAATATTATTTAGATATATGTATTTTCTATTATAATTATAGCTATATTAGATTATGTATTAATTTTTCCTGAATTAGTGACAAAAATATTAAATATATAAATTGAGTATATTATTTTGGTTCCCCCATAAATTTTGGCCAAGATCCGCCACTAAGAGTGGTGTCAATGTCTTATTAAACTCAGGTCTCATTAATATTGTATTTCCCAATAAAACCTTCTACATAAACTTAACAAGACATTGTTAGATTGAACTCTTAATAATTGGTCAAAAACTATAGTTATTAGTCAAGATTCTATATTCAAAGTTTGTTCTAAACAGCACATGACATGATAGAGTGATATAATGAATATGCAGATGTATATGAGTGTAATGTTTGTTTCCCTGAAACTTAAATATGAAGCCATGACGTGCACGTAACACTACCTGCCTCGTCCAACTTCGGCTGCAACCGTTTATACCAAGGAAACTTGACTCAGTTGACACAGTGTGGTGTGTTGCACTGTTTCATCATAACACTCTTCTGTAAATTGCCACCAAATTCCACTCTTTCAACTTTCCATCACCATAATCACACATTTTACTTGTTTTTATTGTAAGTTTTTCTGATTCTTGCTGTGGACACAGATAATGAGACTCAACACATTATGTCTAATTCAACGACAGAAAAACGTTTACTTTGAAAATGTTTCTGATCAAAACCTAAACTTTTACAGATACATTTGTAGCTACCATTGTCGAAACTGTGTGGAGGACGTTCTTCCACTGGTCCTCAATACATCATCAACATTTAAATTTTAAAATCATCGTACGTATTAATTGTTGACGAGGTTTTGTCGGTAGTTGTGATCTTGTCAGAAATAGCACTGAACGTGAGGCTCAGAGTCACGATGCTGGATAAGAGAAGATTGGAATGTTTTACAACAAATTAAATAATAATAAGTAAAAAACGCACAAGGTTTTTAAATCGTAATAAAATAGAATAAAAGAAAACTTACTTTTGAAAATACTCTATTATCGATATCAGTCTAATGATAAAAATTGGAAGGAGCGTGAAAAGATTATATGTTCAATTCTCCTATTAATATTTTATAAAAAAGTATAAAGTTGATTTGAAGGATTTGGAAAAAATAATCAAAGAGGTTTTTAAATCGTCAAAAATAGAATAATAAAAGTTTACTTTTTCTTTTTTTAAAATATTCGTATCAAGGTTAGTCTAGCAATAAAAATTGGGAGAGAATGTGGGAAAGGTTATATGTTTAACTTTTGGACTAACGTTTAAGAAATATAAAATTAATTTGAAAGAATTTGGGAAAAAATGAGAGAAATTATATATTCACTTTTTCTATTAATAAAAATTAACAACTAATATTAACATAAAAATCGCTTTGCTTGTTTAGTTATTTAAGTAGGATTATTCTATCAATACTATAAATAAAATGAAAATATAAATAAAGTAAGGAAGACATTATTGGAAGAAAAAGAAAATATGGAAACCAGACCTAACCTTTATATAAAATAAAGTGATTTTGAAAAATAGAAAAATTATACATCTCATATTTGAAGTTTATATATATTACGAAAGAAATCAAAAGTTATTCTGGATGGTACATAGAAAAAAATTTTACTATTTATAATATTTTATTTTCAAAACCTGTGTTATCACATTTTAACCAAACAGGCATACATTCAATAGAACATGTTTCAGGTATAGGAATTGAACGTATATCTAAACACTCGTATGTTTTTCCTCCTTTCTTGTTGTAGGTCAATCTTCCTTTGTTCTCCTATTCGGTTATCTTTTTTTCTCCCGTTCGGATGTTCAGACAATTGGGGTAGTTGTCAATTAGGCTTGGATGCTTAAATCAGTCCAAATCCGGTCAGAATTAACAATCAATACTATAATAAATGCGAAGTAAATGTCCTTACCAACTTACCTTGAAGTCTTATTTATAGTTTTTATATGGGCTCGTGATTAAATTTTCTTTAAGTGAGGCTCAATTGCTTTTTAAACTTTTACTAACCTATTTTACTTTAACTGCAAATATCCAATTTTTTCGCTCTGCAACCCGACTAACGAGGTTGAGCGTGCGTGCTTTGATCGGTCTTGACTTTGGGCTCAAATAGTCGGATGAGAATGGCAAATCATGGTTGGTGTTGTCGATGCTTACATCAAGAAAGATCTCAATGTGATTTTTGGTTAGTTGTTGACAAAGTAAATGTGGCATTAGGCCACCCGGCCGTTGCGAGCGGCCATCGGCCACTTATCCTTAGATCGTCCAACCAACGTGTTCTTTTAACCACTCTGAAGAAATTATCACATCAACTAGTCACAATTTCAAATCTCTAAGTATTGGATTATCTCCTTATAATAGACAATTTTCGGCCCTTATCCTTAAGCCAGACGGATAGAGAGAGGTTAATCCCCACTACAATATGTTCAATAGCTAAAACAACTTATATTAATTCCGCATATACAGAGAGAATTATGAATTCTCAAAAAAGTTTTCTTTTACTCCTCTGAGTAAACAAGTACAAGAAAAACAACATGTGCAACCAAATGTTATACCATCAATATTTATTTTAACCCAGTCCATATTCGAAAATCTCCAACAAACCTGCAATATATTATTATTTTGGATAAATAATAATTCATACTGAAAGAAAAAATACGAGAGTTCAATGTCTTTATTTGTCACTCTTCTTCTATTATGAATAGTTAAGTATTATGGTTAAGAAACAATGTAGTGACTTTTAGAAAATGTTCTCATAAATAACAACGGTTTCGTAGTTATCATCACTTTTGAGGCACGATTTCAGACGCATTTTTAATAATTAATAACAAAATTTAAATATGCATCTCAACGGGAAGAACCATTAACTATATACTATGATATACAAATACGATACGTGTATCGGATACGATACGTATCCGATACGTTAATACGTTTATTTTCAAAATAATAGGATATGATACGTGGTAGATACGCAATATATGAATATTAAAAAATGTATAATAATTCTTACAAATATAATAAATATATGATTGTTAATGTGTCAACCCAAAATTTCTAATTAAAAACAAATTATTTTGGTAGCCAAAACTTGGTAACTAATGTTAGTGACCAATTTAAAAACCAATTCATAATTGAAATTATTTTAATTATCAATTTAGAGACTAATTATAATTTTTTGGAACTATTTTAGTTGTCAATTTGGTTACTATATAGTGACTAATTATTTTTTGTCACTAAATTTGTTCATTATTCAAAGATTTTATTGTAGTGTATTACGACTTTATAAAATAGATAAGTATTGTTAAAATATCATAAAGTATCAGACACGGATACATAACCCAAGTTGAAGTATCAGTGCATCGTAGACTATATATGTTAGCGCATATGGAATTCTGAGTCGATTGAAGTAAATTATATTTTAACAAATTATTATCATATAACTAAGTAAAACAGAGGATGAAACTTAATTATAATTTATAAATATCTAAACCGTAAAATATATCATGTGCTAAAAGTGAAGGAAAACATAAGAAATAAATTGGTCATTATTCAAACAAGAAATGATATCATAAAAGATAATATGGACTCAAATCAGGAGTATTTAGAAACCAATTCAAAATATATTTAACCAAAAACTAATTAAAAAATTGATAAACAATTAAAGTTGAAACATTTAAATCGATTTGGGATTTTAAGAAATTGATTTACACATATTATATATTGATTTTACAAAAAAAAACATGTGGATGATCTTAAAAGAAATAAATTATGGAGAGTTTTTATAATATTTATGTCATAGTGCATAAATACAATAGGATTTTCGTTCTTTATTTTAAAAATATAAACACCCTTTATGGTTTTAATGTTTTTAGTTCATTTGCTAAAAAATAATAGAAGAAAGTTGATAATAAAATACAGATAAATTGTTTAAAATTATACTAGAGTAGAAAATCAAACTATTTATCATTATATAATATTAGACTTTCGTTTAGAAAAAAAAATAGAGAAAACGAATTATACAATAGAACTACGCAAACAATACAAACGAATTATAATATGTGGTTAATTATTTTTATTTTTTTCAAAATAAGGAGCTAAATTTGCACACCCTTGTTTCCAAGAAGTTTCCAAGTTCCATATAATTGTTTTATTCCTCTAAAAAGTTCAATAGAACAATAATATTAGTAACGTCAAATTATAGTTGTATCTACGTCGTCGTACGTCATCTACTTTCGGTGTGAAAGGTCAACCATATCAAACTAAATTTGACTTCTATAAAATTAAGCTTGACCATAAGTGAACAAATACACCCTTCAATTATTTTTCTTTCAATATTTTAAATTAATATGCTTGTCCCAAATTTTAAATAATAATTATTAGATATATATATATATATGTGTGTTTTTTTTTTCATTATGAAAAACTATTATTAGTATATAAATTAAATTATAAAGTGTTTTATCCATACCCTACAAGAAAATTTTTAATTAAAAACCAAGAACAGTTAGTCTATAGTGACCAATTTAGACACCAATTCATAAAATTAAAAATTATTGATTACTAAAATAGTCACTATTATAAATAAAAAATTATAATTGATCATTAAATTGGTCACTAACTGATTAGAAACCAGTTTAGAAACTAAATCATTTTGTTACTCAAAACCTAGGTAACTAATTTTCAGTGATCAATCTCCTTTGGTAGCTAAAACCATGATATTTAATTTTAATGATCAATTTAGTGATCAGTATAATTTTATTCATTATAACGACTATTTTAGTAACCAATAATTTTTAGTTTTATAAAATAGTGTCTAAATTAATTATTATAGTTAATAATCATTATTAGTCACTAAAACTCGTCATTATTTAGTAAAAAAAATAGTGATGTAATTTAAAAAATATAATTAAACACTTATTCTAACAAATTATGTACAAGTTATATTTTAGTTTATTGTAGAACTTCGTTTATTACGTGAAAAACATTTTATATGTAATTTATTGAAAATAGTATTTTATATTTAACTTTGATTACTACAAATATAAGTGGGACAAAACATATGTTAGTTTATGCAATATATTAAGGAAAAATATTTAAAATATTAAAGTAAAAGTAAAATGAAAAATGAAATTCCTTTTTGCTTCTTATTGAACCGTTTTATGTTAGTTTTCTTTTATTAAAAAACTGCACTTTATATCTGAATGCGCCATTGTTTATGGTGAAGAAATGTGTATGATCCTTCGTAAAAGTGGAGACAAAATGATTGTTTATCAATGACTCGTGTTTTACACACTCAAGACCAAACTACTTTTAGATTTTCTCTTCATCATAAGGAAATATTGCTCTTCATGAAATTTTTAGAAATTATTATTAATCAAATTTATTTATGTTAATTTGAAATTGATTTAACTTTATTATATTAAACCAAATCAATAACACTTTTTAGATTAATTATATTTTAAGATTCTTATCACTCTCATCGATTTCATTTTCATTTTAAACAACACGCTATTTAATAAAAATAAATACGTATTCAGTTAAGTAATTTAGTTCCATATTTTCCTTCCTAAATTTAAAATATGCACATCCTTCCATTATTGATAATGAAGTGTACATTATTTTTCACTAGATTTTATTAAATCTAGGGTTAAATATATTTTTATCCCTTAAGTTTTAGTGAATTTTAGAATTAGTTCATCTTCGAAACTTTATACCAATTTAGTCATTTATTTCTAAAAATACGTAAATTTAGTTTTTCTTACCAAATTTTGTTAGATTTATTTGTCATTTTAAACGCATTTTATAATAATATTTGAGTTAACATTGAAGTGAAAATGTGTCAAACAATATAAATAATTCAAATATTATCATGAAGTGCGCTTGAAACATCGGATAAATTTAACAAAATTTGGTTAAAATGACTAAATTCACGTATTTTTAAAAATGAATGACTAAATTGGTCAAAAATGTTGAACATAGACTAATTTCAAATTTTACTGAAAGTTGAGGGACCAAAAACATATTTAACCCTTTTATCTATGAATGTTGTCCAGGACGTCATGAATAACAAATGCTACTACTTTCATATACATGTCTAAGTATAAAAAATTGTACTACTATCTTAGTTATAATAACCATTGCAGAAATATATAAAAGTTTAATCATTAATTCTACAATCTTTTATTACATATAATATAATACAAATTGTAATAAATATGTCTAAGGATGAGTTCAAATATGTTTTAATATTCAATAACCATCGATACAATTTAAAACATCATATTCAAGTTGTCTATAATTTGGAGTAATGTTTGAAATGTCTGGTGTAAAAATAAGATACGAAAAAGACGTATCAAATATAAGTCTTAAGTTTGAAAAAGCAAGTTTTGGTGAAAGCTACAACGCTTTGAAAGACGATACGAAGTCAGAAAAACACATAATTCAGTTGAAGATGATTTTATTCATAACATAGTACTCAAGGAAGAGATAATCATAAAGAGAAACATGCTAATTTGAAAATAATCGTTTGAACACCTACGACTCTCAACATCATACTCCATGATTTTATGGAAAATTGTGTTATTTTTTTACTTATAACTCTTATTTCTTTTTTCTACTTTTTATAACTTCTTTCTTTCTTTTTCTATAATTTCTTCTACTTTTTACAACTTTTGTTGTAATCGTTGTAACAACTATTACTCCTCCTAATTAACAACCGGAGTTTTGTCACTTTCTCACATAACTATTATAAAATGGGAAGAATGTACCATATTCCATCATTTTATTCTTTATTTTTTAATCTAAGAGTATTTTCTAAGTTAATTATTATCTTTATAAATGTTATATTTAAAATCTTTTAATAAAAAAATAACATAATTTAATTTTACTATTTTTCTTTTTTGCATTTTGCATAGTTTTAACATTGCATTTTTCTTTTGTAGGAGAAAGGTAATAAAAAACTATTTAATGAGTCAAATTGATGGAAATGAATGATCCATCTTATGCGGCTCATTACATATGTGGATGACCAACAACTCATAAAGTTAACTGATGAAATGAAGATTGTGAATTAATCAAATTAAATACATATATTTCGTGGATCATTCAAATTAAGAAAAAACATGAATTGTTTCGATCAATTTTATTTTATTGTAATTATTAACAATATTTGTTTCTATAATAATGTTCCTGGTCTCTATAAATACAGACTTGGACAAAAAGCATAAAACGCACTAGGTTATCGAAAAAAGTCTTCCTTTTTTTTCAATTTTATACGATTCAAGACGTTTTATTCATTCATACTCTTGCTCTAATTTCTTTTAGCTACTTGTATAATCATTTTATTTAAATTTAATACTTGATTTAATTTTTATTTTTTATTTCACAATTGCATCCACAACTTTATTTTATTATATTCACACCCAAATTCATCCAGACAGATACATCATCAATCCATACATCACTCATGTCACTCACCACCACAATTAATTACAATCATTATAAATTTTGGAATCCAATTTTTATTAGCCTATTCAATTGCTCCGATCCAATTTGTTTTAATTAAATTTCATCTATATCCATCTCTTTAGTTTCTTATTATTGTTCAATTCTACATGCATTGAGTTTTTTTTATTAGGTTCGAATTAATTTTCAATTTAACTTAAGGTTATATTTATTTCATCATTTTAATTTACCCGATACTAGATCTATGTTTTATTTATTTTTATCACTTTTTAGTTTAAATTCAATTTAACATTTTAAAACTTAGTTTTTTTCATTCACTTTGGTTATTTTATTCAATTTCTAGAAATTTTTATAATTTTATGTCTTCTTGTTTTAATTTGTTTAAAGCATTTGTTTTTTTTTTTCTCCTTGTTAAAAAAACCTAGTTATTTTAAATTTTATTATTTTGCTTCATGTTATTTATCATTTTTATGTTTTATAATTAAAAATTAAAAAAACAATTATTTAAATTTTAATTGTTTTTTCAATTTAATTTTATCACTCTGCTATTTTATATTAATTCATTGTGAAACAAAACAAACCAAAGGCTGATCTTTTAATGGATTGGAGGGGTCATGACTCTCCTGAAATTTTTTCAAATTTTTTAAATTAATATATTTATATATTTGAAATTTTTAAAGACTTCTAGAATTTTTAAATTATGTATATATAAATTGAGAATTTATGAAAATTATATTAGATATATTACAATTTTTTTATAACATAACATTTAATGTTAATAAATAGTAAAACATAAAATAAAGTATAATAAAAAATAAAAATATTTATTAATATTTTTTCTGTTATATTTTGACTTTATCATGTATTGTATTCATCTTTTTTCTTTTTTTATGAAGAAAAAAGTAAGTTAAACACAAATTTACCATTTTTACTCTTATTTTTCATCTGATTTCTTTATTTTTGAAAAAAAAAAGTAATTAGCTTTTGTGTTACTTAATAATTTGATAGTGAAGTATTAGTTTAATAATTAACATTATATTTTTAATCTCATGAGCCATTGTGTATTCACCTTTTATGAATATAAAAGCGAAAATAATTTATTGTATTTTTTCATAACCGATTTTTAATTGTGCCTCAATTATCATAAATTTTTTGGATCTTTGAATTTTTTATTTGATTATAATAAATTATTTTTCAATCTTAAACTCATATATATATATATATATATATATATATATATATAAAAAATAAAAGATTAGATTTAACTTCTTTATATATTATGAAACATGATACCAATAATCTAATAGTTCAATTAGAGAAGTAATTTCTTAAGGTTCAAAGAATAATTACAAGTGAGGAGTTTTGAATTTATTCTATAGAACCTGATCCTAGAAAATGTAATAATTTCTTTTGTAATTACAGTTATTTCTTCATAATTACATTTATGTTAAATTATGTATTAATTTTTATTATATCGATGACAATAATTAAATACATAAATTTTAAGTATATTATTTTGATTTTCTAAAATTATTTATCAAAATCTGTCATTAAAACAACACCTTTCTTTACTGTATCTGTAGAGAAAATATGTGAGATTTGACATGAGTTAACTATGTTGCATTAAGTTTAGTTAATTCTATAAAATTTGAGCAATATTTTATGCTACAAAAATATTGTAATCATTGTTCTTAAGAAGCAATGTAATAATTTAAAGTATAACTTAAAAATCAATATAAAATATGTCATTTAACAAATATTTAGTTGATTTGTAGAGACATGATAAATCGGTTCTTAAAAACTACTTATGTAATATGTTTATATTATATCGTTCTTAAGTACTAATTAATAATATATCTTTTTACAAACATTTGATTAATTTGCGGAGTCAAATATTATGAGAGTAACATCTATATTGATTTAGGAACATTTGTCAACACGGATAAATAGTTGATATAAAATGTTTCTTTATAACATTGTTTGAATTATTAACTAAAAGTCTTGATTTACACAGCTAAACATAATTTGGAAGACATTAATTCCAAAATTAGTTGAGAACTTGATTGAAAAAGAGAAAATAATGGCCCCGAAGTCAATTCAAATATAACAATTGGAGTAAATACTAACGTTTGTTTGAACGCAGAAAGTGAAACTCAAGTCAATCAAAAAATCCAAATGTGGTAGTCAATAGAAAATAATTAGTATTGAAGCCAATTTTAATGAATGACATAACTAATACTAAAGTTGGTTAAAAAATTGAATTCAGTTCTTAATCCAAATCTAAAGTAATAAATACGAATGATACTCAAGTTGACCAAATTAGATTTGATATAGTAAACTGAAGATTGAGATTAAACATGTGATGAATTAGAGAAAATCATTACGATATTGGCTTGAAAGATATATTTTATAAACTAAGGTAGAGATTCGTTAATACTAACTGAAGAATTAAATTTATAGAATTTGTATATCCGACTCGTACAATGGAAAGTGGAGTTTGAATCCTCTATTGATTTTTCTTCGTATATTTAAAATACATTGATTATCATAAATTTTAAAATTTTAAAATATACTAAAATTATTTTTAAAGTATCAAAATAATATATTTTTTAACGTTAAATATATTACTATACAAACAAAACTCAGCAGTGAACAACATAAAAAACTCAATAAAAAGACCGGATGCTAAAAAATGTCTAGGACACCTTGTGTAATAAATAGTAATGTCTAATATTGATCAAATACTTTTATCAATACTATTTTTTATACAGAGTAAATTAAATAGCCTTGTATTTATCACAAATTACAAAATTAGTTATAATTATTCCGAATAATATCATTTATTATATATAAGAATGATAATCATATATAAAATTTGAAACCCATAATTTTTTATGTCCTTTGTTTGTTTCTTCTTTTTCTGTAAATTACTTTTTTTTTATCTGTTCCCGTAAATATATACCGAATCTCAGCAATCATTATAATATAGAACTAGTTTCCACTTTTATCATATTATCATTAAAAGGTAAAAAATTAATTATTGTAATTATTGCTAAAATAAAAATGTTATTAAACTTACAAAATAAATATACTTTTAAAAAATAATTATGAAAAATAGATAAAAAATTTTAAAAATAAAATAGTTTACATTAATGAAAATAAAATTAACAGTAAAATGTGAACACAAAAAACGATTATTCATATCAATTATAAAAAACAATCCTCTTTATGTATAACTAGGTCGCGCCTGTGTGTACGTATTTTTTAAATATGCATGATATTATATTAGTAGATGATGATAACTTTTTAAGTTAATATATAAAATAAAATTATATTTATAAAAAATAAAGAGAAATATATCAAAAAAGATAAGAGAATAATTGTTGATAAATAGAGAAAGAGAGAAGAAGTAAAGATAGACAATTTTTTAAAAGCGTTTGTAAAAATAATAGTTAATTTTCAAAAATGTAATAAATAATTATATTTTAAAGGGTAAAATTGGTATTTTGAAATGTGGACACAAAAGAGATAATCTTTTTTATATATTGTTATAGATTATACATAATTTTACTTTAATTAAATAAAAATAACTGAACTTAGATAAATAATAATTTAAAAATATAAATGATTAAATAATTAAATTTAAATTAATCGTCATTGAAAGAATAAAACAACTGAATTTAAAAAGCTAAATGGTGGAATAATTAAATTTAAATGAATAGACATTTAAAAAATAAAAGTAAAAATATAATTATTTTAGTTTAAAATAAGGATAATTAAAGAATAAAAGAGTAAATTTTATGTTTAAAATAATTATCTATAACAATATATAAAAGAGATTTCCATTTTTGTGTCCATACTTCAAAATACTAATTTTACCTTTTAAATATAATAATTTATTAAATTTTTAAAAATTTACCATTACTTTTATAAATTTGTTATAAAATTAATTATCTCTGTTTTGTCTCTTCTTATTTATTTATCCATAGATATTCTTTCATCTATTCTGATATATTTCATTTTATTTTTAATATATGTAATTTTAATTTATAATTATAATATTATCACCTACTAGTATAATAACTCATATTTAAAAAATTTATATACTTATACCGATCTTATACAATATTTATATTTGTATAAATGAAGCACATCATAAAATTAAAAGTCGTTATGAGTCAAACATTCTAGAAAGTTCATGGTAATAAACATATGTTTCGGCATTTGGAGTCTGGTGTGGCCAATGAACACTACCATCGAAAAGCATGCGCTTATATTATCTGTTGTTGCTGAAATACTCTAAAACAAATAAAATGTTTTTAATTTTGAAGATAATTAGCGCAATATTAACAAAATTAAATGACAATAATAAATTCAAAGAATTTAGTAAATTCATAAATGATTTTAAAAAATGAGACAGATATATAGCAGTTCATTCATAATTTTAGATAGGTACTGTAACGAAAAAGACGGCATAATAATGACAATAATAATAATTGAAAACATTGATTTAATGAAATGTTGGTATAGGGGGATGTTTGGGTCTCAATTAAACGGCGTGAAGTCGTCGCCCTCCGTAACGCGTCTGCGGTCCCAATACGCCGTTTGAAAATACTGTGCGAATGTACAACAAAGACGGCCCAAAACAGGTTCAACCGTTTTACTTCTAAATTACATCAATCTCACTTCAGTCCAACATCAAATGGGTCCAAATAATTTTTTATTGGACCGATCTTACATCAACTTAGTTAATACACCATTTTGACTCATTTCAAAATAAAATTAAAGTACTTTTAAATTATAAAATATCTATTTTAAATGAATTAAATATGTTTTTATCCCTCAAATTTCAGTAAAATTTAGAATTAGTCTCTCATCAAAAATTTTGACCAATTTAACCATTCATTTTTAAAAATGCATAGATTTAATTTTTTTAGTCAAATTTTGTTAAATTTATTTGAAGTTTCAAACGCATTTTGTTATAATATTTGAGTTAGCATTTAAGCGAAAATGGATCAAACGACGTAAATAATTAAAATACTATCATGCAATGCGCTTGAAACGTTCTGTAAATCTAACAAAATCTGATTAAAAGGACTAAATTCATACATTCCTAAAAATGAATGACTAAATTGGTCAAAAGTTCCAAAGTGGGACCAATTCCAAATTTTAGTGAAACTTGAGAGACCAAAAACATGAGAGACAAAAAACATATTTAACCCTTTTTAAATTAAGTTACTTAAATTAAATTAGTTTCAATTTTCAATTTTAATAATTCAACTTATTTTACAAATTATTCATATAAGATAGTTTAGTAATAAAGTTAAAAAAAAAAAATTGTGAGTTCAACTCGTCTAATAAAAAATACTGACTAAAAACATTTGTCCATACCAAAAAAAACTATAGACTTGGATATATTTTATCAATAGTTTATTAAGAATATGTTTAGAATTAGTGCACGTATTTTATTGTCTGTTCTATCTTTTAATAAATAATAACGTGTTTATAAATGTAATTATATGCCATCTGTAACACTATGTTATGGTTAAAAATATTTATTATGAACATTTATTGGATGGCCAATGTTATCGTATACAAATTATCGTTTTATGCTTTCATTAAGTAGAAAACATAAATCTTATTTAAAAAATACATTGAATTAAAATCTGTGTAAATATTAAAATTTTAACTTAATAAAATAAAAATAGAATAGCTTGATTGAAACGTAAATACACATGTGCGATAGTTTGTGTTTTTTGTGTATCATGGTTTTGTTTAAACGCGTTTCTCCATTACGGCTTTTGGGAGAAAAAAAATAGGAAGAAAACCTAAGATTAGCTTTTCCATAAACTAAATTGGCTAATGTGGAGGCTATTTTGAAAAGCTCTCTTATGTAACTTTTTAAGCTCTAATTTTCAAGTTGTGTATAATTTAATTTCAACTTATGGAAAGTTTCACTTCCTAAGAATTTTTAGGAAGAAATTTGTCAAAACATGTATAAAATAAGATTAATATTATACAACACTCTCTTCCATTGTGAAAGTTGTTTAACTTCATTCAATCGTATTTGGATTAAGCGATTTTTTAAACTCAAAGGACATTAAAAATCTTATATAACATGTAAATGATATAATGTGACAAATTGCTTTCTCATCCGTTGATTCTATGGAATGGAAAAAAATATAGATAATCAAGTCTCTAAGTTTGGTTAAGAATAGAAACCTTTGACTTTTTTGTTTAGTATTGATGGGATAAATTCATTTGATCATCTAAGTACCAACGACAATTGTTGGTCTGTTCTATTATTTATTTACAACTTATCTCCAAGACTGTGTATGAATAAAAAGTATATGATGTTGTCTATGATGATATTTGGTTCATAGTAGTTTAAAAATTAGATATATGTTTATCTAGGTCTACTAATTGAAGATTTGAAGTTGTTGTGGATTGATGAAGTTCAAATATTTGATGTGTTTTCTAATGAAACTTTTGTGATGCACAGTCTAACATCCCCAATTTTTCATCTTCTTAAGATTTATAGCTAACAAAAATATATTTATTCAATTTTATAATTAAAAATAAACATTGTCACTAATTTAATTAAATTTTAATAATTTTTTTTTTGTTTTACATTCATAAACTCTAATAAACACAAAACATAAGACTAAAAAGCTCTTTAAACCCGCTCTTGACTACTCTCCCTAATTTTGTGCATCTTCCTCAACACCTTGTTATTTTGTACCATCTATGACTTCCTACTTATGACCAACAATTTGTTAGGGTATATTGTCAAAAGTTATAAAACATACAATATACGTAAAGAAAATAATGTATCTCATCAATCGAAAGGAAGACAATATATCTTCATCATAAGAAATTATTATTATTTTTTAACTGTAACCTTACATCTAAAATAATTATAATCAAGTGATTAGATTTGTGAAATGTATGGTTGATTTCAACTTATTCAAAATATAAATTTTTAACGTTCAAACATAAATTTAAAATATTTATTTTGAAGGATGAAAGTATATTTAATAGAAATCACATAATATGGGAGACAAATTTTTTATTGTGGAAGTACATAAATAATTAAAGCACATAATATGAAATGATTTTTCTTTTATTATTGTAGAATTACATAAATAATTAAAGCACACAACAAAATGGTAGATCCTTTGTCATGAATGTATTAAATTTTATAAGTTGAACGTAGTTCACAAATATCTTTACAAATGAAGATGTTACATATTTGCAAGAAAATAGTAAAAGAGACAGAGAAAATACTTAAATTAAATGACAAAGAAAAATTAAAAGAAAAGGATTAAAGTATTTGAATGTAAATGATAAATGCAATGGTTGAAAACATTATATGAATATGTCTATTCCCGAGCCTCTCCTTAACTTAAGATTTATGTCAGTATTTATAAGTTCTAACATTTATTCCAAAATACAAATTTAATATTTATAAAACATAAATTCTAACTACTCGTAATGTTCTAATAACTACCCAATAATGTCGATTGATAGTCCTAGTACTTGGTTTTTATTATTGATAGTCCTGATATATGATCATAGAAACTTTATTTATTATTATTATTTTTTAATATTATTAATCTTAGGGTTTTCTGTTACTGTTGTTATAACCCCTTAGGTTTTCTGTTTTAGAGGTTGGTTACCTAATAACTGATTCAGATCAGTTATTAGGGTTGTGTTTTCCCCTCTTTCCCCAAACCTATTTAAGCATAGGTTTCGTTCTCCCCATGTAAGTTTTTCAGAAACAGATTATCAGTAATAAAAGATTCAGTTTTTCTCTTACCTGAGTTTTGCTATGCTTGGTCTTCCTTCATCTTAGCTTTCTCTGCACCACCTCTGTTCTGCTGTTGCTCAAGGTTTGCACTCCATGGAGAAAGGGGAAAGCCACAACCAGCGACCACAATATGGTATCAGAGCCTGGTTTTTAACCTGCTCTGCCTCCGCTGCATTCTGTTACAAACCAGGCTCAAGGTTTCTTGAAGCCTTTCTTGAAAATGGAAAATAAAGACGTGGTCAAGACTGAGAGCACCAACTGTGGGATGCAGAACACTAATCTTGATCAAGCTCTCATACCCACCAGCCCTTATTACCTACATCCTGGAGAAAACCCAGGTTTGGCATTAGTTTCCACTAATCTGAATGATTCTAATTACTCCTCTTGGAGCAGGAATATGCAGCGTGCACTGCTGTCCAAAAACAAGCTGAAGTTTGTCAATGGGAGCATCAAGACTCCCCTTCCTAATGATCCCACATATGAAGCATGGGAAAGATGCAATGTTATGATCTTGTCATGGATTATGAGGGTTCTTTCTCCTGATATTGCTGAGAGTGTCCTATACATTGATTCTGCTAAAGATTTGTGGGAAGAACTTAAAGAAAGGTTCTCTCAAGGGGACTATTTTCAGATCTCTGATCTCCTCCAGGAAGTTCACTCCATCAAGCAAGGAGAAAGGACCATAACCCAGCACTTTACAGAATTGAAGAAGCTATGGGAAGAGCTGGACTTCTTACGTCCCTTGCCAACTTGCACATGTGGAAAACCCTGTGAGTGTGATCTTACTAAAGTCTTTTTAAAACAGAGAGATATTGAACATTCTATTTGCTTCTTGAAGGGCCTAAATGATTGTTACAGCAATGTAAAAACTCAAGTTTTGCTAATGGATCCCTTACCAAGTATAAACAAAGTGTTTTCTTTAATAATACAACAAGAAAGGAAATACAATGGTACTGGAACTTTAAATACTGAAAATAAGGTTCTTTTAAATACTGCTGAGAAAACCAACTACAAAGCTCAAGAACAAGGTTCTTGGAAAGGTCAAGGCAGAGGAAACAATTTTCGTGGCCAAGGAAGGGGCAGAGGAAGAAATCCCAATCAAGGGAAACAATGCACATACTGCCACAAAATGAACCATACAGCTGATGAGTGCTACTCAAAACATGGTTATCCCCCATGGTATAAACAAAA
>Ga0214544_1008769_pt1 | contig 16487 bp, 12 predicted proteins | sample CNSS3metaG_FD_160074 | JGI IMG/M metagenome (GOLD analysis project Ga0214544, IMG submission 160074) | Root nodule microbial communities from cowpea collected in UCLA plant growth center, Los Angeles, California, USA - CNSS3 | ecosystem: Host-associated > Plants > Roots > Nodule | place: USA...
TTATTATATCTATTATAAAATATATATATATATATATATATATATATATATATATATATATATTAGATCGGTTTTAGAACGCATATTAAATCGGTTCCGTAACCGATCTAATATACAACGATGTTAGATCGGTTCTAAAACAATCGATCTAATACTTTAAACTAGAAAGAAAAAACAGACGTGCACTCACACTCCTTGTCTCAACTTGAATGATTGAAATTCAATATGCATACACAACAATTAAAGACAAATGATCAATACATATTACACCAGAACAGAAAACATCTCCACAAAATTTCAAATTTCCATTCCTAAATCAACATGAACACTAAAAAGTAAATCATTCCAGAAAATTAAACATTCATATGAGCAACTCTATATGGTTTTAACAGACCCTTAACCTACCCCCAATCAACCCTAATCATCCTTGGAATAAACCCAAATCAAGAAAAAACAAAATAGATAAACACAGCAGCAGAAGTGCGAGTAGTGGAGGCACGAGCAACGGCGACGCGAGCAGCAAAGGCGGAGCGGATGCGCGAGCAGCGGAGGTGCGAGCAGTAGAGCGGAGGCACGACCAGCGGCGATGAGGTCTGGTGGTGAGCGACGATGAGGTCTGGTGGTAAGCAGTAGTAGCAAGAAAGAAGAGAAAGAAGAGAAGTTGTTGTGACAATGAAAAGGGTTTCACATTTTTGTTAAATCTGCGAAGAGTATTAGATCGGTTGAATTTTTAATTGATCTAATAAGTGAATATTAGATCGGTTATATAAAGAACCGATTTAAAATTTACATATTAGATCGGTTAAAAATTCAACCGATCTTATATGCTTCCTAGTATTTACAAGTTTGCCACCACGTTTTTCTTTAGATCGGTTTTCACATAACTGATTTAATATCTTGTTTAGAATGTCCTTTTTGCTCTAGTGTATCCCAATTTTAGAAATACGTGAATTTAGTCATTTTTACCAAACTTTTAAGTTTATTTGACATTTCAATAACATTTTATGGAAGTATTTAAGTTAACATTGAAGCTAAAATTTATCAAATAGACTATCATGAAATATGCTTGAAATGTCAAATAAATTTAACAAAATTTGGTTAAAAGGACCAAATTCACACATCTTTTTTTTTTAATTTTAAAAAAGTTTATTTATAAAATTTGTTTGTATATATACTTATAAATGAATATTTAAAGCATATTTAAGCATATAAATATTTTTTAAGTTTTTAATTGATTAATTCATATTTTTAATTGGAAAATGTAAAATAATTGTTATATTTACATATTAAATTACTCTATTATAAATAATAATTGGAATTAGTTTGTAAGTGTTAATGATTTAAATTAGAATAGTATTATACATTTATATCTCTACAAAAATAATATAGAAAACTTAATATTTTCAATTATTTTTAATTTTAAAAAAAGGCCAATAGGTTAAGGATAGGCTAGAAAGGCCTTGCCAAAACAAGCTAGCGGGTTAAAATTGCCAACCCGACCCGCCTCATTTTGGCATGCTAGTAGGCTGACCCTTCGATCCCAACCCACTTTGTCACTTATACTTTTGATGAGTTTTTCTATATTCTACATTATAAAATTGTAAGTGAGATTAACAAAAAGCATAGCAAACATTACTAAGGAAAACACGTTACGTTGGGATCATCGACCCACACCAACGAACCAAGTCGGGATCATCATCACTCAAAACAACTAAACCCAAGGTTAAATGTGCTAATTTCATTATCAGGTAATTAAATGACTTGGAATGAACCATGAAATCATATTGCTCTATAGGATTAACGGCTTGCTAGAAGAGCCATTTGTTGATGAATAGTGCATAAACCCTCCCGCCAACATGAATGAGTTAAGGCAGAGGGCTGCCAAGTTCATGTGGGTAGAAGATATGAGGAAGTACAAGGATAAAAAAAAAGCCTTTATAGTAGCACTTGACTCTACTGCATCCACAAGCTCCAACTCTAACTTAGTATGTTAGTACTACGCTAGTTGAAAAGAAAGAGGTCGCAAAGGTACCCGCACCTAAGAGTAATGTCGACCCACAAGAGCATAAGCCCGTGTAATACTCGCACTACGAGCCCCTCAATGCTCGCAGATCGCACATCCTAGAGGAAGCCGTACAAGCCGACCTCATCCCACCACCAAGAAAGTTCCAAAGTTCGCTTAATGTTGACATGAGAAAATACTGTAGCAACCATCGTAACAACAGCCATACAACTAATGAGTGCACGAACCTTAATCGCTTTGTTAAGCGAGAGGATGAAGGAGTATCTAAGGTTGGGTACCACAGGTTTGATGACAAAAGAGATGAAAGGATGGACAAAGACAAGTATGAAAGAAGAGAAAAACCAACACAACAGGACAATAAGCAACAAGATCATCAAGATAACAAATCATCCTTGAGGGGTATAATCTATACCATATCTCGAGGCTTCGTAGTGGGAGGCTCTTCATCCTCGACAAGAAAGAAGCACTTGAGGGTCGTACAATCAATGCATGCAATATCACGAGGATACAAGATGAGGATGCCCTCAATCACATTTCCAAACTTTGACTTCCAAGGAGTCAACCCGGATCATGATGACCCCATAGTTATTGTAATAGAAATGAATAATATTTCGGTAAAAAAATATATTGATTAATCATGGCACCTCAGTAGATATACTTATTGGAAAACATATAAGAAGCCCCAGGTTCTAGAAGACTTCATGATTCCTTGTGATGAACCAATATACGACTTCTTTGGAGAAAGAGTAGAAACCAAAGGATATATCAACCTCTATACCACCTTTAGAGAAGGAAGCATAACCAAAATCATACCCATCTTATACATGGTAATTGATGCGCATACGTCCTATAATGTTTTACTACGATTACCATCGTTGAATCTTCTTGGAGTCGTGGTCTCCACCCCCCATCTTGCTATGAAGTTTGTGTTAGCTTCAGGGGACATAATTATAGTGCACGAAGATAATAAAAGAGCTAGAGAAAGCTCCATAGCAAGTTTAAAGTTACCATTCCCTCCGCTAAGTACCAACAATATTGAGAAGGCCTCGACCCATGGACTAATAATGATGAAAGGATGAAGCCCGTTGGAGAAACCAACGCCTTTCCCCTACCAAATGAAGGTCAAAGTTTCAAGATTGGATCTATGATCAACACAAAAGGAGAAAGAGTCATTGACCAAGCCTTGACTGCCAATGCCGACTTGTTCGCATGGACAATGGTTGACCTCCCAAGGGTCGATCCTAGGGGGCATTGCATCGTCTATTTGTTTTCAAAGGAGAAAAACTCATTTCATAAAAGAAGAAGAAGCTAGGAGAGGAAAGAAGAAAGAAGAAAAGCTGCCAAGGTTGAGGCTAACAAATTGTTAAAGGTCAAGTTCGTGAAAGAAGTAAGAAATACGACATGGCTTGCCAACGTCATACTAGTTAAAAAAACAAGTGGAACATGACGTGTGTCTGTGTGTAGACTATACAAACCACAACAAGGTGTGTCCTAAAGATGCATATCCATTACCAAGCCTTGATCGATTAGTAGAGACGTTGTCGAGCACAACATTAAGCTTCTTGGACACCTTCTTAGGCTATAATCAAATTCCCATGGTAGAGGACGATAAGATGAAAATTGCCTTCATCACAGAGGAGACCAACTATTATTATGAGGTCATGCCTATTGGCCTAAAAAATGCTAGAGCGACGTATGAAAGATTGATGGACAGGGTATTCAACCATTTAATTGAAAAGAACGTAAAAGTATATGTTGACGACATGGCCGTTAAGTCCCCAACCTCGGCACAACACTCTCAAGACCTGTCTCAGGTCTTCTCTGCCTTGCGTGCATACAACTTACGTTTGAACATGTATAAATGCATGTTTGAGGTAGACGGAACAAGTTTCTTGGATTTATGTTGACACATAGGGCTATTGAAGCCAACCCAAAAAAAATGTGAAGTAGTGATCGAGATGAAAAGTCCCAAATACATGAAAGAGGTACAACGCCTCATTGTGAGGTTAACAACAATATCATAGTTTTAGCAATTATTTTTCATAAAAAATTTGTAAGAAATTTTTCGTGAATTTTTAAATTTCAAGGTAACTAATTGCCCTTGAAAGTATTACCTTCTAATCAAAATTTGTAAGAAAAATTACAAGAAACACTTTTCCTGCAAAATTTTATAAAAAATTTGCAAGAAAATCTCCATGAAATATGGAAAATCCTAAGTGTACTCTTAGCACAACACATCATAACCAATGAAACATTTGCAACCATTCAACCTCAAGAAACTAAATTGCAAGAGGAATACAATTTGGAAAGGTGTTTGGATAGCTATAATTTGGAATTTGTGGAATCAAAGGAATGAAATAATATTAGGGATGAGAGAGTTTATGTAGAGGAAATTATTTATATGGCACAAATGAAAGCTTAGGCTTGGGTTAGATAAAAATATCCAAGGCAACATTTTCATATTTAGATTGGTATATAAATCGAATAGAGTGTACAAAAGCCTTGAAGGGTTGATATATAGGTGATGCTAAGAGTTGTAGTGGAAGTGAGTCACAAGTGAACATATCGGATTGGAAGTAGTTGAATGGATCAGGGAGTGAGAAGGATTAGGAGTGTTGACTTCATTTTGCATATACAATAAGTTCATAAAATAAGGTAAAAAGCAAATAAAAAGTTTAAACTTGGGACAGAGGGGATATAAAACAAAATTCAAGGCATCTTATTGCACCAAAAACTTATATATATTGTATGGAACAACAAACAAGGTATGTTGATTGTCACTACTCATGGATGAATGTCTAGAAAATTCACAAGGGAGTATGGGACTTTGGGAATGGAAGATTGCTTAAATGAAAATGTTTTTAATTTGTTAGGTACATTAATTACTATGTATCGGGTATGATTAGTCTTTGTAACCACTATGTATACTGATTAACTATGTAATCGGGTACTATGTAATCGGGTTGAAACGCTTCTAGTGTCTAATGTAAATAAACTTTCATATGTTTTTGCCAATAAAAAAAATGTATTAGATCATTCAAGTCTTAACAAGGTGGTATAATGAGCATTTTTAGTGTCATTGTTCCTGTCCTTATTAGTCCTTCAAAAGGTTGTGAAAATAATGTGTGAAAGTTTAAAAGAGATTCCTACCATGAGGTGGTAAATGACAAACCTTTCATATTTCAATCACATCTTTTGACCTAGTTTTGTAAAAGATCATGTTGTTACATATTTGTTACCAAAACTTAAGTTTAGTGCTCAATCTCTTAAGAGAAGAAAAATATTTCTTTTAAAAGATAAGTCAACAGAATTGAAAGAGGTCAACAATAACTATTTTTAATAAAATATATTATTATCAAAGGAAAATTTCAACCTGCAAAATCTATATTTGAATAAATATCTCATTGAAAAATTAAGTTCATAATATTAATTTGGATACCAATTATTAGATCAAGTTCTTATCACTAAAGTAAAAATTATAACAAATAAATTTAATATAACTCATTCATTTTAACATATAATAATTAAACACTATAATTTGATTGTGACTTAACTTATATCTAACTTATGCTATGAAACAATTCATACACGATATAAGAGTTTAATTTAGAAAAAGAAAATAAAAATGAATAAATTAAAAGTATATTGAAAAAATGATAAGACAATAATGAATAAAATTGCATTCTTAATGATTTGGTGGAGTAAAATATATGGAAAGATACCTTTTGATAATTAAGTAATATGGAAAATTTATTAAAAGATAAATAATTTAAATAATATAAGACCAATCACTTACTTTATGTCCAAACATGTAGTAAAATAATATTTCTTATTTTCATTGATTTGTTCTATCATCTTCACCGTACAAATATAGGAACTTTAATTCAAAAAGGGTTTGAACCTATGATGCACCAATACTTAATCTTGGGTCACATATATGTGTCTGACACGTATCGTGTCCGATACTTTAGCGATATTTATCAATGAAGTATCTAATTTATAAAGTCTTAGTACAATACAATAAAATCTTTGAATAGTGAGCAATTTTAGTAAAAAAAATAATTAGTCACTATATAGTGACCAACTTTAGAACTAAAATAGTTCAAACAAATTATAATTGATTTCTAAATTGATAATTAAAATAGTTTCAATTATGAGTTGGTTTTTAAATTGGTCACTAACATTAGCTACCAGGTTTTAACTACCAAAATAATTGGTCTCTAATTAGGAAATTTGGATTCACACATTAACAATCATATATATATATTTGTTTGTAAGAATTATTGTACACTTTTCAACATTCATATATCACGTATCTATCACGTGTCGTATCCTATTATTTTAAAAATAAACGTATCAACGTATCGAATACGTATCGTATCCGATACACGTATCGTATTTGTGCATCATAGGTTTGGACAATTATTTCAGATTTTCAATTATGCTGCACAATTACATTGGCTAGCAATATAACTACATAGCTACCATTGATACGAATAACAATTATATTAATGTCTCTGCTTTTGTGTGCTTTCCACTCTTTCTAAATTCCTATGTGTTATACAGAGCATGGTTAGTCCTGTGAAGTAGAGAGAGGCACTAAGCATTGTTGTCAACATTGTGCAAGCATTGGTGTGTGAAGTGCGTAGCCCACAAAGAGTAATATCGAAGAATACCGAGAAGAGTTGAAGGTATCAAAGATCAGCGGGGTTCTTGCATTCACAATTTCAAGATGGCTGGGAATGGAAGTATCATTCAAGGTGCAATACCAATGTTTGATGGAAGGGGTTTTGATGATTGGAAGATAAAGATTCAACCAATCTTTGGATTTCATGATATAGTTGAGGTGGTGATGATCGGGTTGGAAGATCCTAGAACAAAAGCTATTGATGAAGCCAAGAATCTTCAGAAGTTAGACAGCAAAGCCAAATTCCTCATATACCAATAAGTTAGGCCTAAAATCTTTAACAAAATTTTGAAAGTTACTTAACGAGTGTATATTTTGGTCCTCAATTAATCTTTAATTTGGGAATTTAATTGATTTTAATGTTTAAAAAATGATTTAATAAGGATTTGTAATAATTAGGTTTATCAAGTTTGTGAGATAAAAATGGGTTAAAAAGTTATTTTAGTTGCATAAAATATTCTTGAATATTCTAATGTTTGTTGATACAAAAGTTAAATTTGGTTAATTAAAAGTGTGAAATTAAATTGTTCAAAGATACAAAATAAGGCCAAAATCAATAAATTATGGAAGAAAATAAATCAGGAGCTAAATGCACCCCTAAATTACATATATACTCCCTCTTTCAGCAATGAGCCACACAGACAACCTATTTCTCCACCCCCTAATTTACTAACTTTCATCCCTTCTACTACTTACTAAATTGTCCAACCAAAACACATCATGTTATCAATCCTCACTAAAACATCTAAACCGATCACATCATGCCAGGTCATCATCTTCTTCAACCCTTCATCTCAACCAAAAACCCTAACTTCTGCCTTCTGCACCTTGACGTTGGCAGCCACTACGCCGTCACAACCATCTACTCCACCGTGACTAAAACGACAAACAATGTCACTAGCAAAACGTCACCTGAAAACGTAAAAATGCGAGAATGTCAACCACACATTAAAATACACTTGTGATAATCTTTGGATGGCTGAAAAGTGATCAAACGATGCATGGAACTCTTGAATCTCCTTTTTGCAAGTTTAGGTTCAATTAGGTAATTTTAGTGGTCGCATAGCTTTGAATTGTGTTGCTAATTAGTTTCTTTAGTTTTAAATTGTAGAATGGATTGGGAGCTAAGGTGTTGAAGTGAGCTTAGTCTTGGAAGGTTGCTAAGATGAATGAACCATGATAAGAAGATCAAGAGTGTGTCATACAAGCTAGCACGTGGGAGGCAATTTGAGAGGTGCTTAAAGGCTGCTATGAGCCATCTGGATTGGCCAATGCCTACAGCAAGTTACAAGCATGAAGAGCCAAAGAGAAGTGGAAAGAGTGACCTGTTATGGCCTTGGCAAATTGCTGGAAGACTTGCAACCCGAGTTGCAAGTGAAAGTTGTTAGGTGTTAGGAAGAAAATAGTTGGTTAGGTAGTTAATTTTTACTTGTAATAGAACTGGAGGATTTGTAAGTGTTAAACTCAATTCATTCAACACACATATTCATTCATTAAACCACACTCATTAGCCACACATCTCTCACTCATTTTCTATCCATTCAAACACATCACAGTATAACTTTCACTAGTTTTGGTGAACCATTGTTGTTGAATTTTCGTAGAGTAATTGTGGAGGCAGCAACCACACAATAGGTGTTGCAATCCAATTCTCCTTTGTTGTAAGGATTTCATTCATTTTCTATTAATCAAACCATGCTTTCCCTTTTCAATTCTGTGTTACTTTTTATTCTACACTTTGTTGGAGAACTCTTTGGAAAAATGACCCCACAGTAGGGATTGAACCAAAGACCCTTTCCAATTTTCTTTTTTCTGTGGATTAACATGTTTTTGGATCGAATTGAGCTAGTGACTTCAAAACCAACATTGATTCAGTGACTTCTCACGACTATGCTACCATTACTTCCTTTTTCCAACTTCAATTCTACATAATTTAGGTTCATGCTTGAACTTAGTGGCTGAATTTCGAAATTCACTTGATAATTGACTTCCATTGGCATAATCCATAGATTCAAGTAGATGTAAAGTCATCTATTTTATCTCACGAGTATTCTGAGAGTAATTTCGAATTTAATTCACTAATTTCGCATACCGACTTGCAAATTCTGTAGAATTATTCATCGTTGCACTGTTCCATCTAATTTTGATTTTGATTTCATTTTTCTCATGTATTTTGTGCTCGTTTCTTGTTCATAATCCATTTATGATGCTATACACGAGGTATTTGAACCATTTACACAATCAGTTCATGCTACATTTTCGCAATTCACATTCTCACATCCATGTTTGTTAAGTTTGTTAGTTTAGGGTTCACATTTTAGGATCTCGAGTTTTACTCTATCATTTTGGCTAATTCTTGTTTGTCTAATCAATAAAGAGCATTTAGAGTACTTCTGCATTCATACATTTTCAATTCATGCATTAAAATTCGTGTTAGGATGTTACCCTATACCTATGCATATGAACACTCTCAGGCAGTTTTTCTTGAATTTTGCTTTTCGCATTTTTAGCTATTAATTCGTTTCTGATGATGGATTTGTGTTTCAATTAAGTGTTAAAAGCATTTTTCATGTATAGATTGAATTTAGGATAGCTGCATTGTTGATTCATGCATTAGCATACATTAGGATCAGAGTGAACTTTCATTAAACACTTTAGTTGCATTTGAGTTCATTTAGGTATTTCATCAAATAGTTTACATTTGCATACATTTGTGACATTCTAGTTTCAGTTTTAGTTCAGATTTTAGTAGATTTTATAGATTTTCTCCATTTCATAACACATATTCAAGAATTCATTCAATTGCTTTTGCCTATTAGATTTATTCTTGGTTGACCACTACACTATATTAGTTAGTGAGGAAATCGACTATTGACTAAATATCTACGCAACAAGAGGTTTATCACTTGCGAGGTTGTGGCTCCGATCCGGTGGTGTCGTGAGGTGCAGATGACGACAAAATTGTGGCAGTTTTGAGAAATTGCTACCTTTGAAAGCTAAAGAGAAATTGTGGTTAATTCATTCAGATGTTTGTGGCCATTTGCAAGTAGAGATACCTGTTGTTAATAAGTATTTTTGTACATGTATTGACGATGTTACCAGGAGAACATGGGTGTTTGTTTTGAAGAGAAAAAATGAAGTGCTTGATGCGTTTAAAAGATTCAAGACTTTGGTTGAAAAGCACAGTGGTATGAGGTTTAAAGTGTTAAGGACAAATGGTGATGAAGAATATATCTCTAGTGACTTCTCGAGACTTTGTTAAGAAGAAGGATTGATCCATGAGGTTACTCCCCACTACACACCTCGGCATAATGGCACAGCGAAAAGAAAGAATAGGAGTTCGCTAAACATGGTGAGATGTCTATTGAGGTGCAAGAATCTTCAATTTTTTTCTATTGGCAGAAGCTATCAGCTCAACCCCACAAAACCGGCTTGTAAGGTGATGATTACACCCACTTATATATTGTGACAATATGCAAAGTGGTGACTATTGCAACTCGTGAAGACTAGTTATTGCATCAATTAGATGTAAAATCTTCATTTCTAAATAGATTTCTTGATGAAGAGGTATATGTGGTACATCCATAAGGGTTTGAGATTAAAGAGCAGGAGCATAAAGTCTACAAACTTAAGAAGGCCTTGAATGCACTAAAGCAGGCCCTAAGGACCTAGAATTAGAGGATTGACGAGTTTCTTGGTCAAGCAGGGTTTCTAAAATGCACATCAGAACTTGGTGTATATGTCAAGAATTTCTCCGAGGGTGCATAAGCAAAAAAGATTATCACTTGTTTGTATGTAGATGATCTTCTCTTGGCTGGCAGTAGTGAAAAGATGATCATGGATTTCAAATCATAGATGTTGAGTGAGTTTGAGATGAGCGATCTAGGAGAGCTAAATTACTTCCTAGGCATTGAGTTCCTAAGAACGAAGCATGGAACATTTATGCATCAGAGTAAATATGCTCATTATCTTCTTTCTAGATTCAACCTGAGTGATAACAATTTTATTGGAACACCACCAAAGGTTTTTCTGAGATTGGAGAAAAATCCTACAAAATAGTTTATTGATCCTGCTGCTTATAGAAAATTGGTGGGAAGCTTGAGGTATTTGTGTTAAACTAGGCCTGACCTGATTTATAATGTCGGCGTGATAAGCAGGTTCGTACAAGAGCCTAGACAGTTACACCTCATTGCAGCAAAGAGAATTTTGAGGTATTTGAAAGGCACAGCTGGAGTTGGTATTTTGTTCCCAAAGGAAAAATTTGATCTAAGGTTAGTTGGGTACTCAAATTCAAATTCAGATTGGTGTGGTGATAAGGATGATAGGAAAAGCTCAATTGGTTATATCTTCTTCCTTGAAGAGCACCTTAGAGCTCCAAAAAGGAGCATGTAGTTGCTCTTTCTTCTTGCGAGGCTAAGTACATAAGTGCATCAAATGCAACATGTAAAGCTATATGGATAAGAAATCTCATCGGTGGTTTAGAGATTGAAGTTAAGGAAAAAACAAAGCTAAAGGTAGACACAGATCAACAAATGATTTAGCTAGACATCCAACATGTCATAGGAGCAAACATATAAAAACTAGCTTTATTTAATTGGCTATACTGCACTGTTACATAGGCTAGCTATATTACTAACATAGCTGCCATTGATATGAATAACTATTACGTTCACGTCTTTGCTTTTGTGTGCTTTCCACTCTTTCTAAATTCCTATAACAATAAAATATAATCCGTTTCCTTTTCACCACCTAACAGAGTGTTTAAAACGTGGGTCTCTTCCATAATTATCAATAATTATCAGAAAAAGAAAAGTGTATACGAAGGCATTGTTTCGGGATCACACTAACGTGGCAAGTAAATATTTGTAGTTTCCTTTATCTTCCCATTTAGTTGGCAGACAGAAATTAATCGATATATAATATTTCCATGTTTTGCTCGCCTACAATATTTTATAATATCGTCCAACGTCCATGTCCACCTAAAGCATATAAATATTATTTCTCTACACATTGCATTCACATCAGTAGGGCCAATTTTAAAGAGTAATGATATTTTCACAAGTAAATTTTTATATTCGTTTAGTACTATTTTTTACTATCTTTATTTTTTTCTTTTTTAAATATAAAAATTCATTTTTTATAATTATTTTACTCCATAATGTATAAAGTAGCATTACTCAATTTAAAATGAGAAAAAGAAAGGGTTAAAACTTCGCAACCCCATTATGCAAACAGATAGAGGGGGGTGTCAGCACCAGATAGGGATGGCAAAATGGGCCGGGCCCGATGGGCCGGCCCGTCAGCCCACAAAAAAGACACGGGCCGGGTCAAGAAATTCAACCCGCCAACCCCCTACAGCCCGGTCCGTCAAGCCCGCTGGCCCGTCGAGCCAACCCGTGGGCTAAAACGGGCCAGCCCGCGGCCCGTCCAACTTAAGTAAAAAAATCCCACGTGCATATTTTATTTTCAGCATCCCTCACACAACTCACACTCTGCAATATTGACACACTCTGCGCTCCCCACCACCCACCCACAACACAATCTCTCCCTCCGCGCACTCTCTCTCTGGGCTCGCTTCTCTTCCACTGACGTCGCCGCCGGCCACCGCGAAACACACAGGCCACCACGCTAACCATACCCGCCGCTTCTCTTCTCCTCCACCTTCACATCCACCACGCCGTTGGCTATTTCGAGAAAACAGCGTCCACGAACACCGCGAAAACAGCGGAGCCACCGTCGGACTGCGATTGGCGGACGATTCCGACCGCCACGACCACCGCGAAGACAGGTATGTTCCTAATTTGAGTTGTGGTTCCATTTCTCCCGTTTTGTAACCTAAATTCCCAATTTTGTTAACCCTAAATTTCTGATTTTCTGATTTCCGACCACCACGACCCATTCTGTGAATCATGAATCGTTCGTAATTGCTGGTGCTGCTGCTGTTAATGGATGTTCATCGTTAAATCTTCCCCAATTTCAATTTGCGTAGCTGCTGCCGCTTATTTGGATGAGCAATATTCAGGTAACCATGTGTTGGACTGGACTGCTGCTGCTGTATAATGGTGTAATTGTGTTGCTGTTTTGATGAATTATTCACCACCCTTGTTAGACTAGAAATGCTTGGATACAAACCTCAATATGATTATCGTTTTGATTTTCTGTTATTTATCCCTTGGTTTATTTGAACTATACACGATGACAGATATGTTGGTAGCTAAATGCAATGTGATCCCTGCAAGTTTATGAAATTGAATGAACCAAGTTTTGTTATACTCAAATTTACTATCTTTTTAAGGAATTCCATATTCATATGTCTATTGATGGTGTTATGTTGTTGTACAAGCCCTGATTTGAGTGACTCAGTTATTTGAGTGACTAATAATGTGTATGGAGGTTGATCTTGCTGAATTTTCTCGAATTTGATATTGATGAAAATTGAAGGTGAGTAACTTTGTTCATATAAATTACAGATACATTGTTTGTTGATAATAAGTACTGCCACTGGTTCATATTTAGATGTGTGTACTGTACTCTGCATGTTTCAAACTGGGATTGAGTTGTTTGGCATTAACTTAAATTGAAAGCAAGCCTATACAATTTCTGCCACTGGTTCACACTGCAGCACATGTATTAATTTTTATGCACATCTATTTTTATGTGTAATCTGCTTATGCTAGTCTTAAATGCTTCTATTTTTCTTTTGTGTAGTTGCTTGCACTTTGGTTATGCTCCATGCCGAATGATGTTCTGATTCAGACATGTTATTAATGCTGCAAAAGTGACCTTGATGACTTGCAGTTGCAGAGAGCAAAACGTCATTTACATGTGTTTTTAATCATTTCAATTTGTTTGGACTTTCATGATGCTCCTCTTTTTAGGTTACATTAAATCATGGACTATTGTATTAATGCAGACCACCCTGACTATTGTTTGTGATCATTTTCTTGTCTGAATGAACCTGCCTGATGCTTAACTGAATCAGTTATGTTATTATATATTGCATTCCAGGGCTGTTTTTTGTGTTGTGATAATAGATCATTGTTGTTGGACAGATGTGAAAAAATTCAAAATTCAAATCTGACTGATTGGGCCAAAAATTACACAGACCAAAAAAAACTGGCGGGCCAGCCCGCCAGACCGCGGGCCGGGCCATAAATGTAGCCCGTTTTAGCACGGTGGACCAGCCCGGCCCGACCCGTTTAATACAGGCCAAAATCGGGCCAGGTTAAAACGGGCCGGGTTGGCCCGTTTTGACACCCGTAGCACCAGAGCATTGGAATGCAAAATTCAATGAATGTTAATTGGGTTGGTAGCATTTATGGATAAAAGTTAAAGATTTTGTACTCTTCAAAGTTGACAGTACAACGTAATAATTAAACCAAAACAAAAACTTTTAGAAAAGTTGTCTCCTTACAGCTCATTAAAACTGACAGTACACATCTTTTCTATTTTTATAATATTCATCAACATTTAAAATATTAATTATACATATAAGTAAAAATTATAAATATATAAAATACATTAAGCTGCAAAGAAAAAAGATAGAAAAAAAAATATTTGACTGACGTATATAAAATAGAAATATGTATGTATGTGTATAAATTTTTATTTTCTTTACCTATGTAAAAACTTTTCTTTTTTAGAATTAAACTCAGCTATTCTAAAGAAAAGAAACGCATGTTCTCTCTTTGTTTCAAATTCAAAAAAAAATTCATTTAACCTTGTTTTTCCTCTTCCTCATTTAATTCTCATCTTGTTTCGAATCACAGACCAACTTTAGATTCATGGCCGAATCCCCTTCGAAGCTATCCAAACATATTTTTCATCCACGTAAGTTAAAATTTTTACATTTGTCTCCTTTTACTGTTTTTGGAGGTTGATTATTGCTTTAATAATTGATCACAACCTCGTTCTTCTCGGCATTCTTGTGTTTTGGGCTCCTCTAGGTTGATTTGGTGCTTTACAACTAAAAATCATTTTAGAGAGTTTTTGATTGTTCTAATCTTAGTCTATGTTTGAGGTAAGGATAGCTAGAATTTCTAAAAATTTTGAAATGAATTGTTTATCTTGGTTATTAATTGTGTCTTGATGTGTAAAATTGATGAGTGTATTGAATTAGACTGATTTGTGTTTTTTTTGTGTTTGATTTTTGGTTTTGCATGCTGAAAACATGTGAAAATCTGTTATTCGAGCTTAAGCGAGAATTTATAACTTAAGTGAGAGTCTTCTAGCTCAAGCGAGAAAAATCTAGTTTAAGTGAAAATAGTTAGAATTTCACTTTGCTCTTTATTCGAGTTTTAGCTTAAGCGAAAATTTCTATCTTAAGCGAGAAAGTTGCTAGAACTCTTTCTTGTTAGAAATCAAGCAACGGAATGATTCGCGTGTGGACAAAAATCAAGAAAGAAGGTGAATTGGATTCTTAATAAAAATTGTGCTTTTAGAATTTTTCCCTTTTAATATCAAAGTTCAATTAAAATCCTTTTCTTTATTTTAATAATCACAATAAAATAAAGAGAGTAGGGAAGAGAAAATTGCACAAGGCATTTATACTGGTTGGGATTAAAAGACTCTATGTTTAGTTGTTAATCTCTAAAAAACGAGATTAACTCTATCACTAAAATAAACCACTAATACAATCACAGATAAGAAAGTTTAAGGTTTAAAAAACACCTACCTTGAAATCTATAAGGGATGAACACCTCATTTGAATCACATAAAGAATGAACAACTTCTCCTAGCAACAGTAGAAGCATTCGATCACTCAACATCCCACTTGATGAAAGATATCGCTCTACCCACACTAGGTTTTTCAAAGCCTTCCCACAGAAAGTTCTCAAGTAAAAAAACTTCTCTAACTTCTGTATTTTCAAATGAAAGCCTACCACTTTATTTATAGAAGCCTATTTTGAAATTAGGTTAAGAATATGAAAATTTAAGTCACCATTGATAGAGATAATCGATTATCACTTATGATATGATATTCCAAAGCAGTTTTTGAAAAATATTGTTTCACATTGATAATTGATTATCCTCTGAGATAATCGATTATCCCAAAGTCATTTATGAAAAATTAATAAAATACTTATGATAATTGATTATCATAAGTGATAATCGATTATCATAGTGCATTTTGTAAAAATAAAACCTTCTCTAAGTGCGTTGTTGCTTGGGTTCTGTCTTTTGACTCTTGACATACTAATTTAAATATTTTAAATAACATACACATATTACAAGACTTAAACAACTAAACTCTTAAGTCTTCAATGTATATCTTGAATCCAAGCTCCATGCATTCTTTAAGTCTTCAACATTTCTCAATGAATCATCATTAAGTCTTCTGCATTTCTCCATAAGTCATCATCATCAAAATTCTTTATTGAAGCAAGTTGTTTATTTTCTTCTTTTGTTAACATTTTTGTCTCTATTTAATTTTTAGCTTAAGCAAGAATTTCTAGCTTACGCGAGAGCCCTTGTCGCTCAAGCGAGAATTTCTATGTCAAGCGAGAATGTCGTAGAATTTTAATTCGTTACTTTTAACCTAAGATTGGCTAAATAAGTTTTAAAAATATGATGTATGAAGCTATACATGAATGATGTGGTATTTTTAAGAATTGACCTCATATGTTGTTGCAAAATTTGTGATGGTTAAATATTTAGAATTTGATATGGAATTATTGATATGTGAATATGAAAATATGATTAAGGATGTATATGATTTTGAAAGTATTGTTGTGAAACTGTGATGATAATGGGTTTGTGAATATATATATATATATA
>Ga0214544_1008773_pt1 | contig 16481 bp, 11 predicted proteins | sample CNSS3metaG_FD_160074 | JGI IMG/M metagenome (GOLD analysis project Ga0214544, IMG submission 160074) | Root nodule microbial communities from cowpea collected in UCLA plant growth center, Los Angeles, California, USA - CNSS3 | ecosystem: Host-associated > Plants > Roots > Nodule | place: USA...
ACTAGAAACCAACTTAGGGAATTCAAACTAAAGTAATGCAAAACAAAGATAAAGGTGATGGAATAGAAGACTCCCCTCTAGACATGCTTCTAGTGATCCTTCTTGAGGGAGCTTCTAAGGAGGTGGTTACGCCTTCATCAACATACAATCCATAACATCAAATATGCTTATCCAGTCATAATCATATGACTGGATCACAATCCAACAATCATGCATATCATATATATTCAGCTACAGACATCAAAATTAAGATCACACAGTTCAAACTAAAGAAAAACATGTTATGAACTGTCTGTCAAAAATTCAGCTAAATCAGACGGTTAACGAAATGGGAAACGCAGTTTTATGAAACTGCGCATACCAAAAAAATTATAGTCGCCCAGCGACTAGATCTTTCCGCTCAGCGAAACAAGACCAAAGACTTGGCGCCTAGCGGCAGGAAACCACCGCCCGACAATCCCTGGTGCGTGAATAATCCGAAAAACAGCGTAATTGAACCTTCTTTGGACAATTTAAAGACACTCAAGCATGCATAATGTGAACTTAAGCATATAAGAAAGAGTGGTATAAATGCATTGTAGTGTAATTGAACCTGACGAAAGAGAAACAACAATAAAACACTACAACAATAAAACCAATACTATGCATGCTAAGGTATTCCTCTCCCGACGTGATAAATCAAAGTCGGAATCCACTCACTCAACCATGCATGCGTCTCACATAACAACCACAACAAATGGGAGGAGTCCTTCAGTAAACCTAATGCACTGCACCACAAAGCATAATGAAAGAAAAACAAAAGCCTAAGATGAATATACTCTTATTAGTGCCCCCGACCCCATCACAAATCATAAATTTTGTATGACTTTTCTTTACCATCTAAGGGTCCTAAAGCATGGCTCACCAAAGAAAGAAAAAAGAATGAATAAAATAACTAAAACTTCTAAGTATATATGGTCTGCACCGTGAGCATAAAATAAAAGAGAGAAAAGTATACTAAAGATTTAAAAAAAATGTATTTATGTGAAAGTGAAAGTGATAAGCATGGAAGGAAAAGAAAAACAATTATCGTGGCCCATGGTTTTCACTCATAAAAACATTAATGCATAAATGAAACCAAATTGTGATATAAAACCAAGAGAAAAGCCAAACTCCAACACGTAAAAATAAGCCAATGAGAAAAGTCAACACATAAATTATTTCTCCTACGAGCATCATCATTACTTGGTTAAGAACGGGACCCACGACTAAAATAGATAACCAATGCATGAGACCTTGCACTTCTTCTTCCTGTACGTATTTTCCAATCAAGGTTTAAAGATATTACTAATTGAAAAGTTGTTTGAATAAGCATTTAGTGTATGCACCAAACATAAATGAATAATGAACTAAAATGCATGTGGTGTATTATACTAATGAAACCCAAAACAGAGGAAATAATATGGCCCTAGAAAAAACAGAGGAAATAATATGGCCCTAGAAAAACGTGTGGTTACACCTTAACCAAAATAGAAACCCTTCTATACATGCCATGGGTTTTCCACCAAGCCATTCATGTCTGCAAAAAGAAGAAGAAAACCACACTAATGATTCCCACTGTCAAGATTCCAAGAGAAAACGAGCCCAACTAAACATGTAATTGACTTTCTCTTCAACCCATAAGCCCTCCCCTAAATCATCCCAATGTGGTGCCAGACAAACTAATATGAACAAATAGAATAGCACTCCCAATGTGAACCAAGCAAAAGAAACAACCCATTCAATGTAGACAAAGGATCTTCCACCCGTGACCGAGACAAGATAAGGAAAAGAAAATACAAGCAGATAAAGTGGCACCATGTGTGCTAAAAGACGTAACAATAGGCGTGAACCCATATTCATGACATTAATCCTACAACGGGAACGGGAGTAACTCTTCCAGACAGAAATATTCACACACCACCGTAAAACCTCACGCACGCGAGATTAATAGAAAACATGCAACAATGCAAATCGCACCATGAACAAAACTCAAGCAAAACAAATCACAACATCAATTGTGCAGGCATCAACATATATACACAACACGAGTAAGCCACTTTAATGCCTTAAACAACAACTGTAAAAGAAACGAAAGAAAGCTCCCCTAACCTGAATATTTCTTGCTCAATTGCTCTTTCAAAACCCCTTTACAATTCCAATTTGATTTCAAGCCCTTGTCTCCACCCAATCAGACTCACTCACTCTTTTTAGGTTCAATTTTTTTTATGCTCAGAAACCCTCCCCTACACAGTCCACACGAACTCCTTCTTCTCTCACTCTCTTTCAACTCCCTTGGCCAATTACTCAAGCCCTTAATGATGGTTTATGGTTCAAAACCGCAATTAGCATTCAAATTGGCTTTAATTGGCTTTCAAGGCTCATTAGGAGTTGTGTTTTACAACCCACCTTGGCTGCCTCCTAAGTTTTCCTATGCCTCTTCACATCCTTGCCAAAAAAAAATGTTTAGCAAAAAGAAAGTTAATTATGTTCAAGCCAAATTTTGAACCCCTCACCCCACAATTGCAATTCAAGTGCACAACCAACTTAACTATGTCATATTTCATGATAATATTCATACATCAAAGATTATATCCTTACTTATCACACCCAAGCATATCTTGAAAATACTAAAAATTAAATAACACACAATTGATATACATAGGACTCGAAGCCAAGTCCTCTCACATAATCAAAGTACTCTCAACCACATGAGCTAGTACTTTTTCACATCATAAAGGTTAACATTTAATGCCATAAAGGCTTCTCCTACCCGCATTTATTAAATAATTATTTATTTAATTATTTAAATTTAGTGGGTCTTACAATGGCAAAATCCTTTTATACAGTCAAGGGTTCTTGAATCACTCAAGAACTAGGAGAATCACTCTAACTATTAGATAGAAAATTGAATTTCTAAACAAAACTTAACTTGATCTCATTGATAAGAAATGGTTCAGCTTATATAGGAGCTTTAACCATTAGGATTACGAAAAGACCATTAATTGTCATTATATCCCACTAGTACTAATATTAAACCAATCAAGCTAATAATTGTCCACTACCTAATGTCTGATTATAACTGAAATTGGGGCAACTAAAAAGTCATCCAAAAGTATTCAGCAAGGTCTTCTTAGTCTTCCAAGGTTGGTTCTTAAGATGTCAAATGGGCCCTTATTTAAATAAAAGAAACTGCATTAATCTGGCGCGTTAGCCTCTTCCATTTGGGCCACGATGCAATTTACAACTTTTGTCTTTTCTCCTTCAAACTTGGGCTTGTACTCAAATAATATTGACAACACTTGTTGTAGAGCTTCTTTTGCTTTCTTTGCTCTAGACCTTGTCATAGGTCCTCCAAGTTCTTCAAGTTGATCCTTGTCCTTACTCATTGTCACATCTCCATCAGTTTCTGTGTTGTTTACGGATCTCGACTTATATGTTACAGGTGTCGACTTCCGATTTTGGCTTTTGAATTGCGGATGTCGACATCTGTTTCCCTTTTCTCCAATCGCTTTACATGTGTATTTTAAATGGTCTATTATGGATGTCCATATCCGTTTGAGAAAATTGTATTGTGGATGTGAACATCTGGTTCAGTAATTTGAAATGGTAGTCTTACGAATATCGCTGTGTTGGATGGAGCACTACGAATGTTGATATCCGGTATAGGCTTTTTAATTGTGGATGTCAACATCCGTTTCCCTTTTCTCCAATCGCTTTGCATATGCTTTTTAAATGGTCTATTACGGATGTCCACATTCGTTTGAGAAAATTGTATTGTGGATGTGGACACCTTTGATAACCTATTTTACTCCATAACTTAATTTTTTCAAAATATGACCTTGTTTTACATATAAATAAGTTGATATTTTTTCTAAGTGGGTTAAACATGAGATAAAATTTTATTTTTAATTTTATAGATATGCCTAGGACACGAGGTGGTTTAACAGGATGTGGTGGTTCTTCTTCTACACGTGGTGGTTCTTCTTCTGCACACGATGTACTTGAGAGTTCTGCATAGGGTGCTAGACGAAAGAGACCAATCTGTTGGTGATCTGACTATCTCTTTAGATGACGTGTGGTCGCTAATACATCTTCCTATCACTGGAGAGTTTTGCCCAAATGAACCACTTGATTATAAAGATTCAATAGAGACTTTGATGACACTTGTGGGTGTGGATCAGGCTATGACATCGGTTGAGTTGAATCATTGTCGTGGTGTGCAGGTTAGATTGAGTTGGTTGAGAGACCTTTATACCAATTGTTGCAAAAACTAGCTCTGGGAGTTTGCTACGCGAACATATCTTTTGCACCTAGTTGGGTGCACCATATTTACTGATAAGAGTGCCACTTTTGTTTGTGTGCAGTACTTGCAACTGTTTAGAGATTTCCCTACATGTCGTATATATGCTTGGGGAGTTGCTGCTCTTGTCTAACTTTATGAGCAACTAGGAGATGCTAGCTTTGCATCAACAAAGCAATTATCTGGATATCTACCTCTTTTATATGTACCCACATATATTTCACTTTTACTTTTTTTTTCATATAAGTTGTTAAATTAAATATTATTACATGTAGAGTTGGATATATGAGCACTTCCCTGTATTGGGAAGGAAGAATTGTGCAATACGTATGTCGAGACTGAACCTCGTGCAACAAGTTTTGTGACTGGATCACATAGAGTTGCTCGACCCCTTGTTATAGCTTCCATGCTTTCTGACTTCATCAAGCTTGGTAGCATGGTACACCGTCATATGCTGAACGTGTGATGCGGCAATTTGGGTTTATGCAGCTTATTCCACGATTGCTAGATGCACTTCCTATGGTCGACTTTTCTATTATTGATGATCAATGGAGACACTACGACCAGTATGTCGTTGTTCATGCCACAGCCACAACAGCCCTATTTTCATGTGTTGATGGGTATTTGCAGTGGTTTAGGAGAGTCTATCATCCTTATCTTATACCGATGTTGACGACGAGCGACCCAGTCTTGTGGTTATGCCCCGACTTCGCCGAAATCTACTAGATGACATGCTAGTGCGGAGGACAACAAAGTCATCATCTTCTGGTTTATTGGTATGTTAGAAATTTATTTGTTGATATTATTAATGACTAAAACAATTTACATTAATGTGGTGTTATTGCAGGGTGCCATGAAACGAATTGTCAACGACCTCCAAAGGATGATAAATTGTAGAGACGTTAGCTAGGGCACAATTGTTTGGGATCAGACGCATTAGTTATTACAGATACTACTTTCAAGAACTTTCTTTAGGCTCTAGTGAGTAGACTCGTCTCTAATACAAATTTTTCAATGCATCACATCAACCATAAATGAAAAAAAAAAATTGAATATATCAGATGCAAACATACCTGTTTGATGTTATATTTCCTAAATGCAAAACTTTGTTTGTCCAGGCCTTCACAAAATATTTCTTATAAGGAATGATCCATAAGTCATTAAGATATTCAAAGAATAGAGGTCATGACTGACAAATAAGTTGAAGGTGATTAACACAATCCGTAAACTTACACTTATCTTCACAGTCCATTACATTTTCCCATGCTTGTAGCACAACATCCCATGCGCCAATAGAATTAACTAATATTTTGCATTTTGCCTGGACATTTTTCTGAATAGGAAACGACAGAGAAGATGATAACATTCAGGGAAGACAATGCCAATAACATTCATTAAAGTCATATCCCTATCAGTAACAATGACCTGTGGACCACCCTCAGACGTCATAAAGAGACCTCTTAACCTTTCAAGAGCCCAAGTGAAATTATATTGTCTTTCACTTGATAGAAATGCAAACACGGCTCAAAAAGTTAATCTTGTTGACATCACACCAACGATCTCAAGCAATGAGAACCGATATTTGTTAGTTTTTTAATGTTTTTTAAGAAATAATTCCTTTTATTTTTACAATTATATCTAAAAGCAATTTTAAGCAATTTTGACATTATATTGAAAAGTAATATACTAACATTCATTGATTGAATTAAATCAGTTTTCCGAAGTGAAAAAAAAAATTTATATAAGTATAAAAGCTTCTCAAAATTCAAACACTTAAAAAGAAAATGGAGAAAGTATTAAACATTACTTTGTCTTAAATATAAGAACCACTAAACCCATCCCTTGTATGAAGAAAATTAATTGTTTTAATTGGTAACATTACATTATGTATATGTTAATAATTTTGTCGTTCTATTTAATTATTTTATCTAATGAGTGCTGAGTGATCTCACCTTCCATTTTATTTTCCTAACCCAATGAAAGTTATTAATTTTGCTTCAACCTGTTAGCCTATAAGGATAAGGACAGTGCGAACCAATTATAAACGTTGAAAAATAAATAAATACATTATGAACGAAATTAATATTCACGAATCATGAGGGGTTGGTTTGCATTTTTCAACATCGAAGGCCAAGGAGGGAAAAGAAAAAGGAAAATAATAATAAAGTGAAATTAAACGACCGTTACATTGGGGAAAATTTTGAAATTGGAAACTCCATTTGAAAAGAGAAGCGAAAGGATTGCTGTTGGTAGACCAAAAAGCCAGAGTTGGAAATGGCAGCAGAAGAAGACGAACAGTTGCAACAACTCAGATCCAAAGCCACAGAACTTTTCATCAGAGAAGAATGGAACGCCTCGATCGAAGCCTATTCCCATTTCATCACCCTCTGCACCCAAACGCTCTCTCATTCTCTCCCAAACCAAAAGCTTCGCAGACCCCTCTGCATAGCTTTGTGCAATCGCGCAGAAGCGAGGTCCAAGTTGAAGGACTTCCACCACGCTCTTCAGGATTGTGACCACGCTTTGGAACTGGATGCCACGCATTCGAAGACCCTTTTGTGCAAAGGTAAGATCTTGCTCTGCCTCAACCGGTATGCTTCCGCTCTTGAGTGCTTCAGAACCGCCACGCTTGATGGGAACACTGAGAACGTAAGTGGGTACTTGGAGAGGTGCAAAAGTTTGGAACTTTTGTCCAAAACGGGATGTTTGGATCTTTCGGAGTGGGTTTCAAATGGGTTTCGAGGGAAGGTTCCAGAACTTGCAGAGCACATTGGCGCCGTGGAGATTAGAAGATCTGAGATCAGCGGGAGAGGATTGTTTGCAACGAAGAATATTGACGCCGGGTCGTTGATCTTGGTGACGAAGGCAATTGTCATGGAAAGGAGTATCATAATGGGAGGGGTTCAGGATCTGAGTGAGGATGCACAGTTGGCAATGTGGAAGAATTTCATTGACAAGGTTTCTGAGTATGTTGGGAAGTGTCCCAGAACAAGGGGTTTGATTAATAGGTTGTCGAGTGGGGAGAATGAGGAACAACTTGAGGTGCCCGATGTGGGTCTGTTTAGACCTGAGAGTGTGGAGAAGGACGGTGAAGTTGAGGTTGTTGTTGATATGGTTAAGTTGGTTGGTATATTGGATGTGAATTCTCTGACCGAGGATGCTGTTTCGGCCAATGTGTTGAGAAGGGGCAATGATTGTTACGGTGTTGGCCTGTGGTTGCTCCCTTCCTTGATAAACCACTCTTGTTGTCCGAATGCAAGGAGGTTGCATGTTGGGGACTACTTGGTGGTTCATGCTTCTAAGGATTTGAAGGCTGGGGAGGAGGTGACTTTTGCTTATTTTGACCCTTTGTGTGGTTTGAGCAAGAGGAAGGAGATGTCTGTGAATTGGGGTATTCATTGCAAGTGCAAGAGGTGTAGGTTTGAGGGGGAAGTGTTGTCGAAAGAAGAAATAAGAGAGATTGAGATTGGTGTTGAGAGAGGGATGGATGTGGGGGGTGTGGTTTTCAAGTTGGAGGAGCAAATGAAGAGGCTGAAGGTAAGAGGGAAGGAGAAAGGGTATTTGAGGGCATCATTTTGGGATGCTTATTCTGAGGCTTATAGGTCAGAGAGGGCCATGAAGAGGTGGGGAAGGAGGATTCCTTCTGCTGAGGCTGTGGTTGATAGCATCAGTGATGTTGTGGGAGGGGATCACAGGTTGCTGAAGTTGCTGATGGAGGAGTTCAAGAAAAATAGTGGTGGAGTTGTGGAGAGGGACAAAGTTTTCAAGATGGCAAAAGAAGTGTTTGGGAAGGTTGTGAAAAAGCAGGCAATGAAGACACTTCTGCAACTCTGCATTGCTGATTAAGTTAATCTTTTTATTCACTTTCTACTTACTATTTCTTCATTTTGTTGCTATTTTTTATTTTTTTAAACTTTATCCTTGTTTCATCTTTCTTTAATTGCTGTAAACATCAAGTTTCCAGCCACGATCAACTGAAGTTGTCACAGTTGCTCATCTTTGCTTTATGTAAATCAATGGTATGAATAATATTTTGGACATTATTACATGCCACTTATCCTTCTCTGCAAAATTCATGATTCATTTTAAGTGCCTAATCCTAATGATCCAAATTCAGTTATCTATATACACTGCCCCACATCTAAAAAGAAAACTTTTTTATCTTTTAAGTTAGGCTATGTAAGTATCATAACAAATTGATATTGTAGATACATTTTACATAATAGTGTTCTTTCAAACTATTATTCATTCTCTAAAGCACTAAATCTTTGTATACATGTATTTCTCTTTTTAATAAGATTTGTTACCCAAGTTTTCAAATACAATCAACTTAAGGCCTATGTTGACATATTTTTTATAATAACTTTAATTCAATATTTTATCATTTTATTTACAACATAATGCGCTCTTTCTCTATATATAATAAAATGTAAGTAAAAATACATCTAATTTAATCTATAAATATTATAAATATTACAGTTTTTATATTTAAATTATGTCTTTTTTGAATAAAACAGTTAATGAAATAAAATCTGTTGATGTATGATAAATATACTACTTGAACACACATACCAAAATTCAATATTTTATCATTTTATTTACAACATAATGCGCTCTTTCTCTGTATATAATAAACTGGAAGTAAAAATACATCTAATTTAATCTATAAATATTACCGTATTTATATTTAAATTATGTCTTTTTTTTTAATAAAACAGTTAATGAAATAAAATCTGTTGATGTATGATAAATATACTACTTGAACACATATACCAAAATTATGTTTATAAATTTTTTTTTAATCTATTTTTTTTTCATGAATATTTTACACAATACGTTCTTAAAAAAAGTTAAAACAATTTACATGCGATTAATATATTTTAATTACTTATATAAATATTTAAATCAATTTAATTTTTTAAATTTAGTCTCTAAAAATAGTTTTAAGCAAATAATTACGTAATTGTTACTCTTTAAAAATAAATATTAAAAATTTCATTTAAAAAATCAATTATAAATACCATTATATAATATATATATATATATATATATATATATATATATATATATATATTATAAAATTATATAAAAAATATATTACAGTTATAATATCTCATTTAACAGAAAATAAAAACTATTAAATAAAACATTACATAATTTAATATAAACATGTAAAAATACACTAGATAAACTATTACGAGTTGTTCAAAAGGAAATATGATATAGTACTATATTTAACACTTAAGCTAAACAAGTGTGTTTCCCTCAACCTGATCTGGCTCAACTGGGGTCTCCTCATTTGCTCACACCAAGTTATGGTGATCATAACAAAGAAAGAAGACAAACAAGAATACAAGGACACAAGAAAAAGGGTAAGCTAGTGGATTTAAAATAATCAAACAATAATCAAGTGATTTCAGCACAAGCAATATGTATCATCTAAGCATAGTAGACACTCTAACTCAATTATTCAAATACATGTACTGAGATCAGATTCACTAGAAACTTGCACTTGTGATGACTTCTACTGCTCTACAGAATCATTGTCAATGGGTTTCACCCTATCACAAATAAGGTTTATTCGTAATCATCTAAGGTCATTATCCTGCCTTAGACTAGGACCTTATGCTATTCTCATCACATGAACCATTCTACTCAATGTGAGTTTGAACAATCATTAGAATATCAAGATGTAATCTTAGTTGAATCCATAGACCAATAAATACAATATATTACAACCAAAGGAATTCCTCCATGAAATTTCTTATCTTCCTCACGTTATATCAGAATCAATCACATATTATACCAAAACATATCAAGTCTAGTCTCAGAATGTTAGCATCAATCATACACAAACAAAGAAATAATTGAAAGGATAAAAAAACAGAGTAATTGGCGCTCAGCGGTGACGCTCAATGATGGAGAGTTGGCGTTCAACGCCCTGGAGATGAAGCTCTAGACTTGTAATGCCTCACGTGGCGCTCAATGGTAACTCTCAAAACCATATATAGTTCTCGTAAAATGCACCGCTCAACATTGGATGGTTGGCGCTCAACGATACACTAGAATTATCAGTTTGGGAAAATTTTGGACCTGTGCAAATAACTAATTGGGCACCTTTCCTGTAGTGTTTTAGTGTTTTTGATTCTGAATGGTTCAGAGAGTTCAAAACTGATACCCAATTGGTAAAAACTTAGATTCACACTTCTTCCAAAATTTTGACCAAACACATATCAAATGTCAAACAATCCAACAAAAAACCTAGATTCGCTAACCTCTAATGTATCCAAAGCTTGAAACAAATAAAATTCCAAGATGATTCGAGTACCAAAATCCCAATTTAACCTAGAAAAACCAAATGAAGGAACATTGAGAGGGTGAGACTCTTGGTCATGATCAAAGCAACATCAAAGCCTCAAGAATCACATGCATTCGAGGAACCTTGCATGTAAAAACCTCATATTGAAAGTGAGGAAAAAGGTTGGATTTTCAACTTATACTGATGAAGAAATTGTTCGGTGGCTTTTGAAGAACACTTTGCCACGATCCTAGTACTAGCCTCTAATTCACGAATAGATGAAAACCAGATGAAAGAGATGAATGATCAGGATTGAGTTGAGGAGAGAATAAAATTGGTGTTATGAGCAGTAAATTTTGTATTTTTAGAATTGTGAGGTAGCTCAGTTTGTTTTAAAAAAATGATTTTTACAACAATTTTCTTATAATAATTAGAAAATTTAAAAATTTTATCCTTTAAATAAAATATTTTTGAAATTGATACTTATTTAATTATTATTTTTTAAATTAAAATATTTATTTTATCAATTTTATTGTTTTTTAAATTTAACAGTTTTTTCAATTTGATATTTTTTAAATTTAACTATTTCTTTTATTATAAAACTGTCTATAAAATAAACAAAAATTATATACAGAAAAATTTATAAAATTATATATATTTAATTTCATAATTATAATAATAACAACAATAATAATAATTTTATTATTTTTTAGAAGAAAAAAATGTATTTTCACTAGTAAAAATAAAAGGGTTTACAACTAATTATTAAGAAGATGTTTTAAACATATAAAAGAACAAGTTCTAAATGAGAAATTAATAAAAAGAAATTAAATTATTTTTACAAAAAGATTAAGTTCAATAGTTAATAAGAAAAATAATTTTCATCCCATATTTTATAATTTTTATATATTTTAAAAAATATTTTATGAAAAATAAATAAAAATATTAATTATAAAATATTATTTCCAAATATTATACAAATAAATTTTTTTATTATTATTAAATTTAATTTTTAATTGTAAACTTTAACTTTAATATCTCATTTATATGATTTATTAATAACTTTGAATATATAAAAACAAATAAACATTTTTATATGAAAAACAATATATATATATATATACTAGAAAAAAAATATCACATATAATATTTAATTTTTGTATATGATTATAGTTATATATAAAAGACATTTATTTTGAGAACATTGTAAGTTGTTTTTAAAGCTAACAAAATGATTGTTTTGAAGGTAACTTAAAGTGGAATTGTTTCTTTCTTGTTACTTTGTGGAGAAATTAACTTATAACATAGCTCAATAAAGTTTTGGTGTCAAGCTTTTGTTCTAAACAAAATTATTGGTGAGCTGAGACACCAATAGGGATGGCAAATACATGGGCCGGGTCCAGAAATTTAGCCCGTCAATCCATGACAGCCCGGTCCGTCAAGTCCGCTGGCCCGTCGGGCCAACCCGCGGGCCAAAACGGGCCGGCCCGCGGGCTGTATCACTTAATAAAAAAAACAGCACGTGCACATTTTTTCAGTATCCCTCCCTCACACACACTCTGCGCCGAGACACCTCACACACTCTGTGATTGCGTCTCTTCTTCTCGACTCTTCTCTGCGCTCACTTCTCCTCCACCCACGGCGTTCTGGTTCCATTTCAACTTCATAGCGTTCTGGTTCCATTGTAGGGCTGTTTGTGTTGTGATAATTTTCTTGTTTAATAGATCATTGTTGTTGTATTCTTAATTGCAGGAGAATTTCTTTTCGTAATATAAAATTGGGACATTATTCAGTCAACTAAATTTGAAATGAAAAAAATTAAAATCTGATTGGGCCACAAATTATACAGATGAGAAAAAATTGGCGGGCCGGCCCGCCAGCCCATCAGCCCGCCAGCCCGCGGGCCGGACTCAGAAACGCAACCCGTTTTACCATGTCGGGCCAGCCCGGCCCGGCCCGTTTAATACGGGCCAAAAACGGACCGGGCCAAAACGGGCCGGGCTGCCCGTTTTGACACCCCTAGACACCAATGATAAGTCATTTACGTTTTGAAGCATTTAATAGGATCTTGAGAGATATTTTGATAAATAAAAATGAAGAAAATAGTTAAAAATATTTTGACGGTGTGAGAACCCAATAAATTTCAATAAAAATATAAATGATTTTTATTTTATTATTATTAAAGTTAAAATAGAAAAAAATAATGGAAATAAGTTCTTTCAAAAAAAAAAAAACACTTTTAGGACAAACCCTTCTATAATTTTCTTCATAAGTTCTTTCTCTTTGTTTCTCCTAGAATCTAACATTTTCCTTATCTCTTTAAGATCGAAATTGTAGAAATAAGGTTTTTGTAGCAAGTCCTACAATTTATTCTTACCAAGCTATCTATAGGTGAGTATAATCTCTGCTTTTGTTAGGAGCTATTTTGATTTTCGAGACATGCAAATTTCCTAGGTTTGCATGTGATTTTTTTATGTTCTAGATGAACCCTCATTTTTTGGTGGTCATGAAATCACAATTTGATTTTTTGTTAGGGTTTTGTTGTATATAGTGCAAGTTTGAGTAGTGTGGGAGTGCCTAGAAAGAACGTTGGTAGTCTTATCCTTTAAGGTAAGCAAAACTAATCATTTCAATTAACTATTCTCGTTTTTTAATTTTAAATGCGGACAAATTTGGAATTTTTAGGAGTTGAGATTGAATTTAAAAGTTGGGGTTTTTATATTCTGTGTAGTAGTGAATGTGAAAGTGTATATGGTGTAAGTACAATAAAATGTTTCTAGGCCAAGAAAGAGAGGGGGTCTAAATCGATTGTTTTTCAAAAAAAAGTGTCTGTTTTGAAGTTTAATAAAACTTTAAGTAAAATTAAATTGACCAAGGAATCTAAGAATGTGTCAGTTCTTCTGGAACATGCTTTTAATTGATTGAAATATTAAAACAACATTACTAAAATCTGAACAATTTATCAATCAAGATCGATTACAATTGATAGAAAATACATCATTATATCGATTGGTTACGTAAACACGTAAGAATTCCAATAAAAGATAGCTTGAATTGATTTTCTAGAAGAATTTAAACTAAGAATAAAGTGTCGCAACCAGAATCGTGATGGGAAGGCAAACCGAAAAAAGAAAATGGGATTAAAAAGAGATTTGGGAGTCGCCACCATATTTATTCTGGAAAACTATGGAAAACCATGAAGATAAGACAAGTCTGCAAAAAACTAGATTTTGGATCCGAGAGTTGGTTACGCGTAGGGAAGGTGTTAGCACCCTACAGCGCCCGCCCGAAGGCGGTACCTTTAATTAAAAATGCAAAGTTGATATGGTTTTTAAAATATTAATTTTCCCCAAAAATAACAAGAACAAAATGTTAAAAGAAACAAAAATATTTTTTTAATTTTTTTGATCCGACAAGGATTGACCTTAGTCCTACGTATTCTCATTAAAAAATGAGAAATCAGAGCTACGTAATTCTTTAAAAAGATATTTGAAAAAAATAATTGAGAAAATGATTTGATTTTTTTAGAGGTGGACCTGACAAGGACTGACCTTGCTCCTATGTATCTCACAGTGGAGAATCAAGGATCACGTAGTTCTTAAAAGACTTTTTCTTGAAAATGTTGATATTTTTGTATTTTGAAAATTTTGTATTTTTTTTTGGTATTTTTTTAATTACTTGAAAATATGTGTCACACGACGCGAGCGGTCGGACAAACACTAAAAGGGAAAGAAAATTATTTTTGGTATTTTTTAAAAAATAAGTGTCACATGGTGCGACGACCGAACAGACACAATAAAACAAAAGAGAATATTTTCATTTTTTAGATTTTTTTTTTCTATTTTTTTGTAATTTTTATAATTTAAAACATTTTTGTTTTCTCTTTTTTTTAGAAGGAAAAAAATAATAGATAAATAACAAAAAAAGGATAAAAGAAAATTTAATAACAAAAAGGACAAAAGTGAAAAAAAGAAAAAAAAATAATAATAATAATAGGGTGCATGATAATGTGTGAGGTGCATGAAGCAAGTCAAGTGTACAATAAAAATGGGAGTGCAACAAATAAAATATAAAACAAGCCCAAAAGTGACAATAAAAATGCAGAGGGAGTGGGAATCAGTAAATATGGGATGCAGCAAGCAATCAGTGGAGGTGTGTGTAGTGAACATGGGCTGGCTGAATTGAGTAACAAGAAGCAAGCGAGTCCAAAACAAACAAAGGACATAAGAGTGTGTGGAGATTAAAAAACGGTGGTGCGCGAGGATAAAAAGAATGGAGGTGCGGGAAGGAAACAAACATGACCACCAGGCTCAATATACATGGGAGTGGGAATATTAAAGAGGTGGTGCGGGAAATTAATGGAACCATTCAGACCCAACCACGAGGCAACTCTCATAAAACAAGAACCCTGGAGAGAGTTTCTTCCTCCTCTCACGCCTGGAACCAAGTCCATCACCAAACATCATCAATGCCTCACCCACTCCGGCAGGCCAGGGACGCCGGTAACGACGCCGACCACCACCAAGAATTTCATTAGCGTCCACGCATCCCTTTCTTCCTTCTTCTCCAACGCGCACGAGACCCTTCCTTCTCGTCATCGCCCCCCATCTCTGCTTCAATACACAGCCGCGCAGCTGGCATGCCGGTGACGCCAACCGATGCCGGAGACGTCGACCTCCTTCGCGAGACTCAACGACTCCGTTCTCGCGCACCACAGAACCAGTCGGCTACTGCGACTTTCGCGGCTCTGACGATCAACCAACGTCGCTGCCACCAACTCCGTTCCACACCGTAGCCGTCGCCGAACCGGCCACCGTGATTGGGACACGCGAGCACCATGGAAACCCAACCCCTGGCCTTCGCGACCCAGATTGCCTCCGTTGCGCCCCAAGCCTCTCGTTCTTCTTCTTGCGCGAGTCACCAAGGTTTGGAATCCGCATCACAGAGCCCCACTACAATGCTCCCAACCGTGACGGAGCTGCCCTCATTCAGCCCATCCGAAGTCCGACTCGCCGGCGGGCAATGCCGCCGACGATTTCTTTTTCTTCTCTATTTCTCTGTTCTGGAATTTGGATTTTTGGGTCTTGAGACGCGAGGGTTTGGTGTGTTGTGAAAACGGTGGAGCGGTGGCTAAGGATAGTGAATCTGTTTTTTATTTTGGTTTTTTATGCAGGTGAATGTGAAAATAATGATGGAGGAATCTTGTGTTTGTGTTGAGTGCGACGGGAAGAAGGTGGTGATAAGTTTTCTGGTGAACAAATGATCCAAACTCTATTAGGATGAACCAGTAAAAATGGTGAGAAATGGTGAGAATCTGTTTGGTTATGTGGTGATGAATGATGGTGAAACAGGGAGGATGAAGGGGTTGTGGATGAAACTAGTTTGGAGATTATGCGTGCACAGCTGAGGGAGAATGGAGTGGTGAGAGCATGAAGGTGGTGGATGAATGATGATGAAGGTGGTGAGATCATGGAGGATTTTTTGCGGTCTCTGTCAAACGAAAGTTCCCTGATCAAATGGCTTTCCTCTGCTGTTTTTACCTCTGTAATGCAATCTATTCCACGCATATCATATCAGCATATGAATCTCCTCTTTTTATTATGTAATTATTGTTCTGTTCACTTTTATCTGTATTTTATAATCTCAAAAATTTGGAATAAGGCTGACTGTTCGTTCCTTCAGCTATCATGACCATGTTACAGATCATTTCTCATACCAAACCAAACCAGGCATGGCTCTGATAACAGAGAGACCTTACGTTACCTCTTTCTTTCCTTTTTTTTTTTTTCTTTTTGTTGTTGTTTTTTTGTTTCATTTTTTTTTTTACATTTTTTATATACATATTTTTTGAAAAAGGAATAA
>Ga0214544_1008775_pt1 | contig 16476 bp, 2 predicted proteins | sample CNSS3metaG_FD_160074 | JGI IMG/M metagenome (GOLD analysis project Ga0214544, IMG submission 160074) | Root nodule microbial communities from cowpea collected in UCLA plant growth center, Los Angeles, California, USA - CNSS3 | ecosystem: Host-associated > Plants > Roots > Nodule | place: USA...
TATATATATATATATATATATATATATATATATATATATATATATATATATATATATATATATATATATAAATTCATGTATTCGGACCTTTTAATTTGGTCAACATAGTCATTAAACACATCACCTAAAAGCTAACGTTGTTGGTTTTGGAGGACGTATTCCATGCATTGCCAAAATATAAAGATGAATTTGATATGAACTTTGAGAGAAGGACATATTTCAATTTTGCATGTAAGTACAAGGACTAAAAATATACTTAGTCCTAACTTAATCTACAAATAATCTACTTTAAGATATAAATCTAGAGTAGTGAGGAGTTTTAGCTCCAATGGTGAGTGAATGACTCATAAGCTACGTGTGTGAATTGCAGTTGAGAACCTGATATTTGCTTAGTTCTTGGAGAGCGAAAGGATAGAAACTCTATAAGAGAGTGTGAAAGTAGTTTATCAGGTGGTTTTGTATGAGTCAACACTTTACACTAAGACCATTTGTATGTTGAATTGGTGTTTGAGTTCACTTGTATTTTGAATTGGTGTTTGAGTTTATTTGTGTGTTGACCTAGTGTGTAAGATCGTGAGTGGTTGCATTGTTGCTTTGATAATGTGTTTTGAGCTATTGTGTAAGATAACAGGTGTTATGAACAGTAGAATATGATCACGAGTGTGGTTAGAATCTTGGTTGAGGGATTTAATGAGTGTGGTTAGATTTAACAGGGATTTAATGTTGTTGTGGATGCGTGGAGCTTTAACAACTCTTCAATCCGCAAAAGGTGGGCTTCATCAACGGAATAATTAGTTTCCTCTTCTGCATGTTTAGGCCTCCGAGATCTTCTCCACCTAACTCAGTTATGTTATTTTTCTGCTCGTGTTTTTTGGCTACGCGTAATAGGTTTCTAACTCCATCCATCACCTATAAATAGGTGTTCTTATGCCTCTCCAAAATCATCTTCAAGTGTGCTTCAATCTCTTTCACCTTTTTCTCTCAATATTTTTTTCTCCTCTCTTTGTTTTATTATCCTGGATTTGATCATTTACTCTTTTTAAAGTTCTTTGCTAGTTCCGAGGTCCTCGGAAAATTCAAGAAGTTCCTATTGTATTATGGAGGACTTGCGCAATACACTACGAATAAATCATTAAGGACGATGAATCTACACGCCTCAGGAAGTCCATCTAGTTCGTGTTTTTGTCAACTTTTACAACAATATGTTAGGGAGAGTCTTTCATTACTTTAGTAGTTGTAATTTAAAAGTGAGCTTCTTATTTTATAATTGATTTCAGGTTAAGAATATTAAGTTTTGATGTTTCAATATATTTAATAAATAAAGTTTTAGTTACGTTTTTAAGACGAGGATAACATAGTTAAGTAGTAGTATTTTGTTAACTATCATTGACATCCTAGACAAATCTAGAGTAATGAAGATTCTATATTCCTCCCCTGATTAGACATACCAAGTTTAAAAGTCCTGTATGTGAAGCCTATAAAGTAGGGATAACAAATAAACTCGCCCATGTAGGTATTGTCTGAACTCGTTCTCTTTTTTACGAAGAATCCCCACATTGACGGGGTAAGGGTATAAGTAATACCCGATTTTTTCAATGGGGATGAGTATATACAAATTCGCCTCATCCCCATTTCTATACTCGTCATAATATTCATCCTCACTCTCATCCTCGTCCTCGTTTAAATTATTAAAGGGTTAAATATGTTTTGGGTCCCTTAACTTTCGGCGAAAATTGGAATTAGTCATTCTTCAAAACTTTGGCACAATTTAGTCCCCCAACTTTAGAGCTGCATGGATTTAATCCTTTTAACCAAATTTTGTTAAGTTTATTTAACATTTCAAACGCATTTCATGATAGCATTTGAGTTACTTATACTGTTTCACACATTTTTGCTTCAATTTTAGCTAAGAAACTATCATGAAACACATTTGAAACTTCAATTAAACTTAACAAAATTTGGTTAAATGAACTAAATTAACGTAGTTTTGATGTTGGGAGACAAAATTTGGTCAAAGTTTCAAAGAGGGACTATCACTTAAAGTTAAAGGACCAAAAACATATTTAACCCATTATTAAACATTCATAATCTAATTAGTAACCTTTTATATATATATATATATATATATATATATATATATATATATATATATATATATATACACACACACACACACTACACAGTTTCTATTTGTTTATTTCTTCTAGTTTTTTGACCTCTCGTGAAAGGCATTCATATCTTCAAGATATTTTTCTTATTACAACATTTGTGCAATTACGTTTAAATGATGTATGTCAATTAAATATTTTTAAAGTCTCAAATTTGAATATTTATACTCTTTTCTAATATTTTTTTATCTAGAATGTTTAACTCTCAATTTAAGTATTCAATAACATAAATCTTTCATTTACTAGGTAGTATACAAAAACTTATCTTCTTTATTATCATATTATTTATTTTTGTTTCATTTGAAAAATTATTTTGTTTTACTAAAACAATTTTCGTTATCTCTCAATTGTTCGACTAGGTTGATATTTGCAAAGTCTTCTTAGATCTCTAATGTATTTTTTATCTTATCATACCCTTAATTATATATTTGTTTTTCTTTTATGTGATTTTCATTTACTAGGTAATATATATATATAACTTATCTTCTTTATTATCTTATTATTAATTTTTGTTTCATTTGAAGAATTCTTTTCTTTCACTAAATTTTTTTTTGTTATCTCTCAACCGTTCGATTAGGTTGATATTTAAAAAGTCTTCTTAGATTTCTAAGGTATTTTTCATCTTATATTATCCTTAATTACACATTTGTTTTTCTTTTATGTGATTTTATTCAATGGTTTATCACATTGTTTCTAAGACACATATTTGATTTTTTTTCAATATTTTTATTTGTTGTTTATTTTTATAATGTAGAATACTATTTTGATATTTTTTATATAATTATTTTTATTTTCTAACTCATTATCATAAGTGTAATTTTATCACTATAATTATATAAATAAATTTTATTTACTATAATATAATAATTTAATATAATTACCATGAATCTTTTTTATCATCACCCACCATATATTGAAGTTCAAAAGATGAAATATCTATGTTAAATTTCAATTATTATTTGTTTAATCTTTGTTCTTTGGATGATTTTGATCAAGTGATGTATAATACTCTTTATTAGTGTATAAAAAAAATCATTAAAATTCAAAAAAATTGAATTAAAGAGACATTTAAAATATTTTTTTAATTTAAATATTTGTTTTCCTTTTATAAATATTTTTAAATTTTATCAACTAGGTTACATCAATGTTTTCAAATTTAATACATGTTTTGGTTCTCAGAAAATTTTATTTGGTATTCTAATTTGAAAGTATACAATTATAATTTCTTTCTAAATATTTGACATTGAAAAAACGAGAACTTTTTCCTTTTTGATATTAAATATTTAATAATATTATGTTTTTTTATAATTTTTTATTATTATATAAAAATTAATTAATTGATATTCAAATAGTAAGAGAATGAGTATGAGTATGGGTACAAACATATACCTATTAACTGGTAGAGACATAGATGAGACAAAAATTTGATAGCAGTTAAATTTGGATATGAGAAATGTGATACTTTTTTTTTTCTCTAAGAATGAATGTGGGATAGTGAAATCATTCCTCATCTTTCTCATCCTTGCTAAGAAAAATAATATTTATACAAGTGGAAAAGTAAAACCTACTAATTCTATAAAAGACCTAGAAAAATAAAATGAAAGTAGTTTTAGAAGAATGATTATTAAAGATAACTAGTGCGAACACAGGCGCTACCGCGCATGTGTGTATGTATTTTTTAAACATGCATGATATTATATTAGTAGGTGATGATATTGTAATGTTATTAAGTTAATATATAAAATAAAACTATATTTATTAAAAATAAAGTGAAATATATCAATAAAGATGAGAGAATAATTGTTGATAAATAGGAAAAAAGAGAAAAATCATAGATAGACAATTTTATAGAAAGCTTGTAAAAATAACGGTCAATTTTTAAAAATTTAATAAATAATTATATTTTGAAGGGTGAAATTGGAATTTTAAAATGTGGACACAAAAGAGGGAATCCTCTTTATATATTGTTATAAATTAAAAATAAAGTGAAATATATGAATAAAGATGAGAGAATAGTTGTTGATAAGTAGGAAAAAAGAGAAAAAACAGAGACAGACAATTTTATAAAAAGTTTGTAAAAATAACGGTCAATGTTTAAAAATTTAATAAATAATTATATTTTGAAAGATAAAATTAGAATTTTAAAATGTGGATACAAAAGAAAGATCCTCTTTTATATATTGTTATAGATATATAATAAAATAGTTGAACTTTCTATTTTATAACCTTAAAACTTAACTCATATTATTTATTCTTCTTTTGTACGTATAATATTTTTGAAATCATTTTTATAAAAAATGTTTATATCCTGAAAATTTTGATTTACAATAGAAATTACTGATTATATACTTATCTGTTTAGAAACTGAGAATTAATTTATTTAATAACCATTCATCTCAATACATATTCAAAAGGCGAAATATTTCTGGTTATAGAATATACTAAATATAAATATGGAATTGTAGTCTAATAACATTTGAACAATGGATAAATAAAAATCTGACATATTTAAGAATTACAAAAGTTATATATTTAAGATTATTTAAATTGATTATTTTATATATAGGGATAACAATCAGAGATAGATTTAGGCTTAATTGTACTTATTCTTGTTTCCAAAATGAAAACTTAATCTTTAATTGTACTTATTCTTGTTTTTAAAATGAAAACTCAATCTTGTTGTTGTCCTTGATATATAATGAGTATAAAATTTGTGACTCATATTTATATTTATGTTAAATATAGATATACAAAATATGTATAAAATATTTTTTTTATAACAAGTATTAAAAAATTATAATATTAATAATTCAATGTTTTCAGAACACATATTTTATTTTCTTAATGTCAAATTATAATGAAAAATTATAATTATATAAATTTTAAAATGATAGGAATTAGAACAAAAGTGAGATAGATATTTACGTACTTAAAATACTATACTACAACACATGACATTTAACTCTTAAAATACTATTCCGTTCTTTAAATTAACAAACTATTGAATTAAAAAGGAGTATTTTATATCATGGCATTTCGATAAAAATATGTTCAGGAAATACTCAAACATTTATCTTTCTTTTTGTCTGGTTCAACAAAAGGTTACATTTAACTATTTTCAATGTTAGAAGATTAGTAATCATGTTTGTTCTTTAACAATTTTTACAAGTCTTTCTTCGTAGGGGTTCACTTTTTTATCTTTATTTAATATAGATTCACAATACTTAAACTATTTATTTGAACTCTCAAACTATTATTTGAAAAGAATATTAGGGGTTGGGATAAATAATATAACGAAACATTGACAGCAAAATTATTAATGAACAATTCAGCTTATAACGCTTTCTTAACCATTAAATTAATGGAGAGTGTTCACCTTCTTAGTTATTTGGAGAATACAAAAAATCATATCTAACGAGCTAATAAACTCAATTTGAATTTAAAAACAAAACTCAATCGGCAACAATAATTATTAATTAAAAAAATATAATTTTACACTAAAAATATCAAATCCCCAATAACTAAAACAAAGAAAGTAGCAAGCAATCAAATAATAACATTGATAATTATTTAAATTAAAACAAATAAAAAACTAAAGCTTAAGTGATAAATCAATCCCAAATGAAGAATTAGGATTAGAGGTTCCTTCTTGTTTGGATTGACCACCAAAGTTCACAGTATTGAACGGAGGAGACAAGGTTGGGTTTGATTTGGTTGCAACATTTGTAGAGGATTTACTAAGAAAATGAGTGTTTGGTCTAATAGTAAGATTATGACCTTGTTTTCTCAAAGTTTTGTCATTTTCCATACTCACAATTTCATTATTTGCATTCAAATCTTTCTTCCTCAATCCATCAAGAGAAGAATGACCAAACCTAAACCCTAACGAGAATGAAAGGTACGAAGGCTTATGAATCATAGATTCCATTCGAACCCCAAGTGTTCTACTATAAGATCCATAAAAGGAGTTTGTGAGATAAGGATAGTAGAGAAAATGAGGGTATCCAAAAGTACCAACTTCAATCCCTTGATGACCCTTTGCAAGGGCACGTTCTTGTTTGTGGGCATTTTGATGCCCTCCCAAAGCTTGTGAAGAAGAAAACTCTTTCTTACAAAAATTACAAGAAAAAGTCTTAGTCTTTGATGGTTTCACTTCATTGTTATTCTCATATTTTCTTTTGGTGGTGTAATTTTCCCTAGAAGAAGATGAATTCCCTGTGTTTATCACATTGAAAAAATCAAATACCTTTGACTCACGAACTGGTTCATCATTCAAAAGTTTAAGATAATCCACTACCATATAGGATTTAGAATTGGAAGCTTGATCTTGTTTAGATTTGTCAACCTTCTCCTCCATTGTTGTTACTTCTTCATTCTTTTGTTCTTCAACACTTGGTTTGTGAAAAATGTCTTGGGAGGGGACAGAGATACTAGAGCCTTCAAAAGAACATTCTTCCAAATTGTGTAATGATAATGATGATGATGATGATGCCATAACACAAAGAGAAGGATAAAAGTTATTCACTCTTTTGAATTTGTGGTAGTGATTGAATAAAGAAGAGATATCACCATAGTTATGTATTTAAAGATTAATGTTAATACAAATATATTCAATGAATGAGAAATGAGATCTCATCCGTTATTATTTTACCAAAATTTTTGAAAAGGTATGAACTAGTTTTGACCAATTTATTTTATTTTTTTATAGGCAGACCAATTTATGTATATATAAATATTCCTAAAATGATTTTATTATCCAATGTATCTAAATACTCAAATACTTCCATTCATTCCATAACCACTATGCCACTAGTTATAAAAATAGCTTATGTGTAACTCAAATTTAAAGTCAAACAAGTACGTAGCAAAACTTTCAAAAATTACTTGTTCAAATGTAATTAGTGGAACGTTTCTCTTCTGGAAAAATCAACTTATAGAAAAAAAATTCTAGAATTAATTGTGGTTCATGAATGCTCAACATTTTTCTAAATTAATGTTTCCAGAATCTAACATGGAAAATAATTCAATTCTTATCGGGGGCAAGAACATGGCTAATCACTTGAATAATATTCCATCCCACTTCTATGTAGTTCAAATTGATATCAAAGCAAAATCTGGTAACTCAAAAATTACTTACTTTTTGGAGTAAATTACTTGATCATTCAAGAGGTTTATCTAGTGGAGGTAATTATGTGAAGTGTCTTCATTAATGTTTGATATTGTCCTAACAAATTCCATGATTTCCTAACAGGTTTAAACATTGTAATCTCTTAACCAATAGTTTATCACACTACCAAAATAATATAATATTATCGACAAAATTTTATTGATGAAAAGAATTCATTAACAAAATAATATTTACTAATGAGTTTTCTTGATAGAAATAGTTGTTCATAAAATAGAATTTGGTGATGAATTTTATTACAAATTTTAGAATAGCTTTATTGATAATAGATTTGTCAATAAAAATCATCGCTAATGTGTAGTTTTTATTACCAATGGATATTTTTGTTAGACAATTTTGTTGGTAAAATGGACGTAAAATCTTCAATTAAATTCGTGGATAATTAAATAGTGGCGGAAGAGGAAAAAGAAGAAAAAAAATGAAAGAAGAGAAAGAAGAAAAAAATAATAAGAGAATAAAGAAAAAAATCAAATCGTGATATTTATTGACAAATTTTATCAATAAAAAAGAAATTATCAATAATTATCGTTCAATTTTTATACTTACTGACATATTTTATATTTTGAAAAATTCAAGTTTTTTTTTTTAGTTTCACGTTTCTTATAATGACTTATATATGGTTTTGCATTCTTACCACTAACATAATTTGTAACTTCTAATTCTAGAGATTCACTCACTTTCTTCTTTCTACTTTAGTAAATTCTTGTCATACAAAATTTCAGTTACTCCAATAAATAAATTTTAGATCCCAAAACTTACCCTTACATTTTTTATAGGGACTAATTTTTAAATTTTTTATTCTAATGACCCATCAACATTCTTTTCTTTTAATTTCAATAACATTCTTGTTATATTTGTCTATGTTTATTTTGAACAAGGACAACATTTTGTAACACCCAAAAAAACGAAAAAATTATGATAGTAGGAGTTTACAAAATCTTGAATAATGAATGAAGTAGATTGTGAATAATGCTAGAACATGAAGAATGTTACTCTACATTAAGTGTTAAGAAATAACGAGAGTTTATGACAAAAATAATTGAGAGATCACATAATAAGTGAAATTCATTTATAACTAGATTTATACACAAGAGTGTTTTTCTTACATATTATTTATATATATATATATATATATATATATTAATTAAATGTTTCTACATTATTATTTAACCATAAATGGTTGTGATTATATAGTTATTTCAAAATTTGAAATTAATTGTCTATTAAAATAATGGGCAATGCATAGAAGTAGCTATTACAATGCATACACATGACAAAGGACAAACAAATATCATAGACAAAGTCCTTTATATCAATTTTGACAATCACAAAAAAAAAGGGAAAAATTATATTTGATTCTTTTTATCAAAATTGTCCAACCTACCACATGATATATTTTTAACAATATGTAATTTTTTAACAACCACAAATAAAATAATATATTATTTTATATCAATGGATAAGGCACAAATATATCCAAGAAAGTAAGGCACAAATTAAAATCACTGAGCCAGTTGAAAATATTCATTGTGCAACAGCAAACTTACACTTACTTATTCATGAACTTTTCAATCTCCGCAACATATAAAAGGTTCTGAATTGTGCATTGGATTCCTATAGAAACGTCATATTTAAAAAAAAAACTATATTAAAGTATACAATTTTATAAAAATAATAAAATTGAATATAACAAAATTAAAGGGTGTAAAAAGTTGTGTGATAATAAAATTGGTCAACTGTATCAACAAAATGTAGAGTTTAATGCTTAGCAAAAAATATCCTTAATTGATAATAAATATTCTTAGAAAGTATTGAGATGGTAAGATAGGGTTGTCCACATAAGATAGGGTTATCTGATTAAAAAATTGGTCCAAATAGAATATCACTGTCTTCCACAAGTTCATTTGATTTGCATTTAATGAGTTTAAGTCAAACTGAATTGTACATTTGACCCATTTCAAAAATCGTTACAATAAATTAAAAAAAATAGAAATAGTACTATAAATAAATATACGTTATAATTTACATATTAAATTATTATCTAAAAATGAAAAATAATATTTATTTATGAAAGTTAAATTGAAAGTAATATCTTATTTTTAATTATGTTTTAAGTGTCTTGGTTCTTTCAAATTAAATAAAAAAAATTCCTTGACTTTGAGTTAGAACTAGATTATTACTAAAATAATTTAAAACTCGTTTTGAAGTTGAATTAGTTGGATGAGTTACATTTTTCTTTATTAGATAAAAATAGATTTGAAAATTGTACATAGAGTATACCACAGTTGAAAGGAGAAGAAGAAGCAAGAATGCAATAAGATATTTAAAAACTAAACAGCAAAAAACATAAATGAGAATAACAACAATAAAAGTTGAAGAATGAGAACCTTACCGGGTGTGAGTTGAAAAGAAATGGAATGAAAAGTTACTTTAACATGTTATGGAAAGAAAAACATGAAAATACTAAATAAATTTGAACGAAACATACTTGTATTTACGAAAATGTAACTTCACTTCTTTTGATAACGGTTTCAAGTTTCAAGGTGTTTTCGTATGTGTGTCCCTGCACATTATTTAACACTCTTTCATCGTATTTTCACAATAACTAGGTTTGGTATTTTACTTTTAAAGAAACATTTAATATGGAAGTTGATTTTTATATTGTTTGTAAGGTTTAGAAGTTGATTTTCTCTAAGTATAATATTAATAGGGGAAAAAAGTAATTTGTTTAAGACAAAAATAATTAAAATGAGATGAATCAGAATTATTTATTAATTAAGTTAAAAATATTTACAAAATAGAAAAAAAATTTAAATTTTATTTATATAAAAATTATGTTTTCGAAAACAGATTTACTTGGTCTTTTCTTTTGTTCAAACTTATCTTAATTAGCACAGAATACAATATTGTTCATTTATAGTAAGTTTCTTATATTTTTTTTCATTGTTTACAAGAATGATATTTGGATTCAAGTGTCAGTTAAGTTAGTTAGAAATAAAGTTATTTGAGTATTGGGTATGAAACATGATATGGATTCATGTCGGTAGTAAACCGGATTTTAAGGTTTAGGGCAAAGTTTGTCTCAATATGTATTTTCATGAACAACAACAAGAAGTTATAGTTAAGGGATGAATATTCATTAACTTAACCATGTATAATATTGTATTGTGATCGACGATGGCCATGTTGAAGTATTTGTAATGAAAGATAATTTGTGAAAAAAAAGGAAGGAGATTAAGAATGGTGAGATTAACTTAAATATTACTAAAGTGTTATTATATTATATTATATTTACTTTTCACAAATTATAATCTAAGATGTGTTTTGATTTCAGTTCAAACATCAAGTTCAAATTTTAAGTTTTTATCATATTAAAATATTTTATTTTATAGATTTGATCAAAAATAAAATTCAGTTTGAACTCAAGTTAATTTTTCAACTTTTTGAAGTGAAATACAAACATATACTAATTGTTTGTGATGTGATATATGATTGTGTGAATGAGGTAGATGTAGTGACTTCTAAAGAAAAGAGTACTACATTAAAGTAAGATTAAGTGATATATTAAGAAATGGTTTTGTTTTGAGATAATCGTGACTATACTAGTATCAAACTAGAGAGATATAAAGTTATGATAGTTAAAGGAGACCTATGTATCTAGTGTGTGGTGTGAAAAATCATTGTATATCGCAAATATAAGAAATTAACTCTGGCCATGCTCGTGTGGACTTTAGTCTTGATATATATCTATATTTATACCTTTTGTGAGGTAGGAGTGAGTCATAATAAATGTAGGGTCCTTGAGTATATTTAATGCATGAGTTTTCCTGAAGTAGAGTTAGATGTCTATAATGTGAATGAGCCATGAGGACTAAATCAAGATGTTATGTTGTGTGTTAAACATTTAATTCTTGATGAAAATTATTAATTTGAGATGATGGTGAAAATATTATGTGTAGTATGTTTTAAGTCACTCATTTACATTTTATTTTTGTTGTGTTGTGGTATCCACCTGTTATGGTCATATATTATATATGAATAAAGGATCATACATATGTTGGAGGAGAGCAGTGAGGCTAGTGAGGCTGAAAAGATTTTGAGATGTTAGAATAAAATGTATATATGTTTACGTATCTATATAGTTCCTTAGATAACTAAATGTTTAGTTATATATAACACAAACTCCACTCATCAATCCAAAATTAGTTCGTGAACTTGCACTCTCCTCTACTATGTAATAAGTGTAATTACAATGGATAAGCTAGTATGAATTTAGAATTCAATATGCAAAACCATGCAAGACGTGATTCAAGCAAATCAAACCATGACACCTAATGGTCTAAAACCTCATCTCCATAAACACAAAGTAATAAGGACATGTTTTCTTGAGAACTTACATTGAATATATCTTGTCAGGTAAGTTCACTCAACAAATAATTGCACGATCAATACTACATAACAATGATGTAATAACTCCTACTTAATTTCTTTTTAATACTACATTTTAATATATGTAATTTAAATCATCATTGAAATGAAGCCTATCTCCTAATAAGTTTGTGTACTTAATGTTACAAATCATAAACTAGTGTAGTATATCATCTTAGGTATCTAACTTATCTCATCTAATCTAAACATTGCTAATAAATTCAATCCACACATCCAATTTCATCTCAATACACATATTAAACTTGCTAAAATTTTAGGTTACATGCATATAATTTAAATGTGTTAGAGTCATTATTTATTTAGTTAAAATTATAAAGTGGTATGTTAATATTAAGTTTATGACTAAGGACATAATTGTCATGAAATTTTTCTGTGTAAATACCATAAAGTAATATTCCAATTTGATGAGAGACCGAATTGAAATTAATAGAATATGGGATGTAATTGACAAAAGTTACAAAATGTGTTATGGTTTCCATTTATGAAGAATGTAATATTACATACTTTATTCAGGGGAGAAAATAAAAGTCATACTTAAGACCCGTATTTGGAAGATCACATAATTGTTGTTCATATAATAAGTATCCACATCACATAAAATAGATGAATTTCTTGAGGCATGAATGCTCACTGCCTTTAAGGATTTATCATCCATTTATGCGCAAAATACCACAAGGTACAACACAAACGTCTCGATGGTTTTCGAAGTACATAGAATCTAACAAGATAAACTCTTTACAGAGTAAAATATAACCTAAGATCAAAGATAAAGAGAAAAGGAAAATAATAAGTTATAATGAGAGAGAATGTGAGAATTGTCTTTTTTTTTATGTGAGAAAGAACACTTATTTATAGGTGAATGATGGATATAGGGTTAGTGAAATATCTCATACCTCACGAAGTCTTTGCAACAAACTCAACACTCCCCCCACAACTTGCAGAAAACGAGATCCTATACCTAGGAGGAAGCCATATCTTTCGGAGAATAAAGTGAACAACATATTTGCAAAGTACGTAAAACCTTTGTTAAATCATTTCAGAGGTCTCCATTTTTGTAACGAAATCTCAAGTAGGCCCCCTCCTTTTTATTTGACTCAATTGAGTCCCTATTTTGGAAATTTTGTTGCAATTAGATCATTTCTATCAGTAGTACACTAACAGTGTTAACTATGTGCCACGTGTCAACACATGATTTTTTTTAATTTTTAATTTTTTTAAATACAAATTGCCACGTGTCAATATAACGTTGTGCCACGTGGCAAAGATAATGTGATGTGGCAGTAGTAGTGTCACATGTCACTATTGGATGTAAAAGTCTCAATGTAGTTCCTGTATTTGTTATTTTGTCTCAATTTGGTTCCAATTTTTTTAAACGGACTCAATTTCAGACCCTATTCAAATTGAGACAAAGTTTTACCTTTATATAAATGTCCCAATGATATTTCTAACAAGATTAAGTTTTTATTTTACATTGAACTTTATTTAAATATTGTTTCAATTATTTATATATCAATAATTTATAAACAAATGTTAGAGTTGGTTTAAAAATAACAACTTTATAGATTGAATTGTAAAATTTTAAAAAAATATATTTATTTTAAATTGTTATAAAATTGTTTTAAAATTTTATATTTGAATTTATAAAGTTTTTATTTTTAAAGCAACTCTAACATTTATATATATATATATATATATATATATATATATATATATATATATAAATATTTAAAACAAAATTTAAATAAAATTCAATGTAAAATATACATTTAAATAAACTTAATTTTGTTAAAAATATCAATTATAATAAAAATAGCATTGTAAAATTTATATAAAAATTAAATTTGGTTGAGGGATGAAATTGATTCAGTTTTAAAAAATTTGGGACCAAATTGAGATAAAATATTAAATACAGAGACTACATTGAGACTTTTCACATCCAATAGTGACACGTGACATTATCATTGCCACATCACACTGTCTACGCCACATGGCACACCGTTAGATTGACACGTGACAATTTTTTTTATTTTTTTATAAAAATAAAAAAAAAACACGTGCTGACACATGGCAGATAGTTAACACTGTTACTGTACTACCAACGGAAAGAACCTAATTACAACGAATTTTCTAAAACGAGGACTTAGTTGGGTCAAATAAAAAAGAGGGGAGATATTTGAAATTTCGTTATGAAAATGAGGACCTTTAAAATGATTTAACCTAAAACCTTTTACAATTTAATAATCTACATTTTATAAACCTTAAGACTCATATCTAGAATATCACATATTTGTTGTTCAAATAAGGTTGAAATACACAGTTGGTCCTTATTTTTATTTAGTTGTCAAATCAGTCTTTTTTTTTTTCAATCAATTTCTAATTTTCGTCAATTTTATTCAATTTAATCATTTTTTCTAACGCTTTTAAATAATTAACGGTAATGAACAGTCACTGTCATATGTCATTTTGTGATTTTGTGATTTTTGTTTTTTTTTTAATTTTTTTGATGGTTTTCGACGTTAATAAAAAAGGACAAAATTGAACAAAATTAATAAAAATTGAAATATGATTGAATCAGAAAAAATATTAGAACTAAATTGACACAGCTGAATAGAATATAGGAACTAATTGTACATTTTAAACTTCATATAACAATTATCCACATCACACTCCCAATCGCAAATTCAAATACACTTTCGTATTTTATTTTCAACATATAGTTAAACATGATTATTATTTGTTAGATTTTCTTTTTCAAAATGCATATACACATAAACACTATAAGGATACACAAATCATATATTCAATATAACATACCGCTTTAAAGCACAACATATTTGTTGATTAAAATATAATTCGCTAGACAAATTTAAATAAAAAAAATCTCCAATTGAGTTGATATTTGGAAATGATCATTTGTATTTTGGACGAAATGTCTTGAGTAAATTTTCATGCATTATTTTTCAATCAAACTCGCATGTATACCTGCTCAAACATAATATAGTTGTTCAATCCTAAAAAACAAGTCAAAAATAAAAACAAAGGGCATCACTGAATTACTTTTTAAAATTCAATTTTATACATTTTATATAGTTTTTCTAATAATTTTTCATACTACTTGAATATACAATTTATTTACTATAACCAATGTAACACAAATTTTGACCATTTCAATCAAACATCATATTCAAAATCAATGAAAAACACACTAAACAATAATAAATTATTTTTATATTTTAATTATCATTATAATTTAAATATATACGTAAATTTTATATAGAGAGAAAGAAAAGAAAGAAATTATTCAATTTTACTAAAGCTAATTTAACTCTCTTTTAAAATAAGAAATACACTATATCATGATAATATAAATGACAAGATGATATTAGCAAAACAAATATCATACTTGTACACTCAATAAATCCCTAGTTTCTATAAAATAAAATAAAAAATAAATCTATAACATACAATACATCCATAATAGGACCGCATTATCCGTAAAAGATGCAAGAATATATCTTTTGTTGGTTAAAAAATATACTAACTTTGAGACAAATTCTAGGTAATTTCCTGAATGATTTGATAATTTTTTATCAGCAACTTCTTCAATTAGTAATTTAAGTTTGGAAATTGATAAAAAAAAAAAAAAAGAATTCAACCTCTGGAATTCTAGGCTCCTATTCCTATTATACTTAAAAGCTAGATAAAAAATAGCAGAAAAAAAATAAATGGATTAAATCATTTTTCGTTGTAATTAATATTTTTGGCGGTGTTTAGCTGCCATAATAGTTTTAACTTTAGTAACAACTTCTACCAAACAATTTCTAGGAGATAAAAACTGAGGAAATTAACTTCTAATGAATATAACAAAATATTATGTAATTTGTTATTGATAGTGAAATTTGAAATTTGTTGCTTTCAAATTCGAAGATCAGAGGTTCTCAACGACAAAACACTGTGTTGGTGATAATGATGCAAATCTTGAAAACGTGGATTTTGAATTTGAATTGTAATTTGTGATTTAAAAGTGGTTTAAATGACTTTTTATTCTTAATTTTATTTTAGTCAGCTAGTTAATTCATTTATAAGCTGATTTGAAATATTAGATTATGCTTTAATAAATTTAAAATGTTTTAATATGTTAAATATTTTTTTAATTTAATAGATTTGTAAAATTTATTAAAATTTTTATTTAATCTGATCATTTCACTTAAAGATTTGAAAGTTTGATATTCACTTCCTTTTAATTTATTTTAAAAATAGTGAAATAGTAATTATTTTAAAATCAAATAAATTAGTTTAATTTAATTTTTAGAATAGATAGATTTAATCCAATCTCTTTTTGTTTTAAATATGGATGATATAAATTTTTTAAAAATAAAATTGATTGATGGTGAATGAATAAATTATGTAATCACTCTAATTTAAATTCACATTAGTAATTAATAAAAGTATTATAAATAAATTATAATACATTAGTTATTTATATGATATTATCAATACTAGATGATGTAATGTTATGATTATTATTTTATTTATATAAATGGGAAAGATCCATTTCGTTTCTTTATACATAAATGAGTATATATATATATATATATATATATATATATATATATATATATATATATATATATATATATATATATATATATATATATATATATATATATATAT
>Ga0214544_1008776_pt1 | contig 16474 bp, 10 predicted proteins | sample CNSS3metaG_FD_160074 | JGI IMG/M metagenome (GOLD analysis project Ga0214544, IMG submission 160074) | Root nodule microbial communities from cowpea collected in UCLA plant growth center, Los Angeles, California, USA - CNSS3 | ecosystem: Host-associated > Plants > Roots > Nodule | place: USA...
GAAGTTACTTTGGTTAATTAGCTTTTTACTAGATATAAGAGGTAAAAGAATGGACATGATTAGGATTAGTAATATTTAATTGAGAAGTTACTTTGGTTAAATTTACTAAGATTAATCTACAAAGTTTCATGCTTTTGATTGAGAAGTTACTTTGGTTGAAAGTAAGGACGCCAACAAATTAATCAAGAAGTTACATTGATTAATTTGAAGTCTTAAACAAGAAATCAATAACAATAATCTTCAGGAAACCAATGATGAATCCTATTTTAAAAAAGTAGTGGAATCAACCTATTTTTTTTACTATTGTTTCTATCTTATTTTATCGTTTTATCTTTATCTCTCATATTTTTATTATTTTATTTGACTAACCATTTTGTATAGATTTTATAAGAACTAACTTGTTAAAAATCAATTACGTGTTCGTTGGGAGACGACTTAGGGTTACTTTACCCTTTCTATTCTTGACTACTATCTTAGCAATACTGAAGTTGCTATAGTTTAGTAGTATTAATTTGATCGCGTCAATGATATCGTTATCACAGACCCATCTAGGTTGTAAGACCCATGAAAATTAATTAATTAAATAATTAATTAATTAATAAATGCGGGTAGAAAGAGCCTTTATGACATTAATTATCATTTGATGTGATGTGGAAAAGTACTAGCTCAAGTGGTTGAGAGTACTTGGTTTATGTGAGAGGACTTAGGTTTGAGTCCTATGTATGCCAATTATGTTTTGTTGTTTTATTATTGATTTTAATGATATGTATGAGTATGGAATTGGTATTGTAAACTTACATTGATTGGGGTGTATCACTAAATATGATTTAGCATAGTGGTGGTGTTTTGGCCTTATGAGTGGATGGTCACGGGTTCAAACCTTGTTGGACATAAAGTATACTTTATTTTTGCTAATTCTAGCTTGGAGTGGAGTTGAAAGGGCAAAGGTAAAAATCACAGGTAAACCACTATAATTACCCTTAAATTGAAAAGCAACAAAAATTGGATTGCGTGTGATGAATTTTGGGTGCACAAAGGAGAATTTGGAGAAGGTTTGAGGAGGAGCATTCTATCTTCTCAATTTTTGACTAAAAACTCCAGGTTAGGGTTGCTGAGTTTAATTGTACGAATTTTTCATGTGTTCTACGTCTTTATGCTCAACTGGACTCTCTGTGGTATGATTGTGGTATTATATGTACTGTGATTGAGAGTTCATGGATGGGTTGTTGTGTATAAAGCCCCTTTTGGGTGGTTTATATGAATTGGAAGAGGGTTTTGGTACTGTTGTTGTTGATTGTGGCTAAACCTTTAATTTTGGTGATGCAAACCTGTTGAAAACATGTTACTGTGATGGCTTGATGAAATAGAGTGCTTGGTAATGATTGAATTGCATTTGGGGTATGGTTTTTGGTTGTTTTTGTGCATGTACAGGAGGGGGATACCGCAAGTTTCGCCAAAGCGAGTCTCTCTCGCCTAGGCGAGAGTTGCAAAAGCTTTGACAGGGTTTTGGCTCGAGCTTTTCGCTCAGGCGACCTAGTTAGGGGTTGGGCGACCCAGTTAGGGGTTGACTCGCCTAAGCAAGGTCGAGAGGAAACCTGGGAGTGTTGAGCGTGACTTCTCGTCTAGTTGAGAAGTTTTGAGTTATGAGCGATGGACACTCTCGCCTATGCGAGAGTTGCTCGCCTAAGCGAGTTCACGAAGTTGAGTTGATGCATTTCTCATTGAATTCTCGTTCAGGCGAGGTGTGTGTGTTATTTTGGGCGAGGGTATGGCTCGCCTAGGCGAGAGGATCTCTCCTAAGCGAGATAACATGGAGAAGCCACTATTTTAAGCTTGCTCAAGTGAGGTGAACTAGCCTAAGAGTCCCTGGCTTAAGCGAGTTTATGCGAATTGTCATGTTTGTATGTGCTTTATGTGCTGGTTTTACTACAAACGAGGAGTATGTAGGGCAGGACTATAAGTAGAATAGGCTCATAGGGTTGGACCACGAATGGGTTAGTTTCGTGGGAGCACGGTGAAGTCCCGAGACCTAGTTCATGTATATGACTCATGAAGGACTATGAGATCATGGTTGGGTAATTTGAAAATAATGAAATATTAGTCATGTTATTTTTGGGATGGGTGGCATCTTTTTTTCTTGTATCTTTTTATATATTGTGCATAGCTCACCCTAGCTGTTTGTGTGTGGCAATGATCAGATAACTTGTTATCCGGGAGCAGATGATTTGACAGGTGAGCCAGGAGATGCCTAGAGACGAAGAGCAGGGGCTACTTGGGCTTTTGAAAGCATTTTTATTTTAAGATTTTGATGTAACTTTATTTATGTTGAACTTTGGTAAATTTTGTATAGAATGATGGTGAACATTTGAATTATGTTACGGTTATAGTTTTGTTTTAAATTTCCCGTGTTTTTTGGGAAATGAAATTTTAATAAATGAGGTATTTACTTTTATTTCCTATTTTATTGATTAAAAATTAGTAATATTCCTTAGGGATGTTACATAGGTCATCTTGCACGTCTAGTTCATCGAGACAGTTAGGATCGTTTGGGTAGTCTGGCCCGTCCAGGTCGTTTGGCTCGTTTGGCTCGTCGGGACCGTCTTGGTCGTTCTGCTCGTCTGGGTCTTTGTGCACGTCTTGGTCGTCGTACCCGTCCAGGTCTTTGGGCCCATCAGGGTCATTAGGCCATTTGGGTTGTCGAGCATGTCCAGGTCGTCGGGCTCGTCCAGGTCTTCGGACCTATCCAGGTGATCGGGTATGCCTGGCTCACCGGGCTTGTTTAGGACTTAGGACTCGTCTGGGTTGCTCGACTTGATCTTTGACTTTGGCTTAATGTAGTATTTTTAGGGGGCCTAACCCACCTTAGCCCTAACCCTACCCATTGGAGATGGGCTTTGGGGGTTGGAGCTTTATTTGGTCCCCTCATTTGGGGGGCCCCTATAAAGGGGTTTAATGAAGAGTGGGCAAAGGCTGACCTATGGGCTAGGGTCCAAATTGACACCTTTACCAAACAAGCATATATACAAGATGAAAACACAATTACAACAACCAATACTCTCATTTATGAAAATGATTTCCTTATTATCCTTTGTATTCTTTGAAAAAGCCTAATTATTAATCCTCTTTACTTGAGTTACTTATAGGATTTAATTGTGTCTTGACAAGGGGAGAGTTAAATAAAGCCTTAAAATCTTCTTATGAACTATTGTAGGCACCAGTTATTTTGATGAACATTGTACTTCGGTTCCACAACCAAAGTATATACAAACAAAGTAAAAAATCAGAGTTTTTGCTTCAGTTTTGAAACGAAGCATAAACTTCCATACTAGGCTTCTGTTGCCTTCAAATTTGATATCGCTGTCGTGAAGCGATCAAATTACCACTACCTATAGCAACTTCAATATTGCCAAGTTAGTAGTGAACAAACTAGATATGGTTAAGCTAACCATGAGTTGTCTCTCAATGAATACGGAATTGATTTCAAATATTTGATTCTTATAAAAAAATATATCCTATTGCAATTAAAATTAGTAACTATGAAAATATGGGGTTTTGATATGTAAAGAATGAATGTCACACAAATAAAAGATTGTCAACATAGTAACAGTAAATAGGTCAATTCCACTGCTTTTTCAAAATAGGATTCATCATTAGTTTCCTAAAGATTATTGTTATTGATTTATTGTCTAAGATTTCAAATTAATCAATGTAACTTCTTAATTAATTTGTTGGCGCCCTCACTTTTAACCAAAATAACTTCTCGATTAAAAGCAAGAACTTTGTAGATTAATCTTAGTAAATTTAACCAAAGTAAATTCTCAATTAAATATTACTAGTCTTATCATGTATATTCTTATACCCCTTATATCTAGTAAAAAGCTAATTAATCAAAGTAGCTTCTTGATTAATTATAATCTAAGTTATTACCTCTAATCAAAGTAACTTCTCAATTATTAGCAAAAACTCATGCAATCATATGAAAGTTTCTAAAATTAATCAAAGTAACTTAATTAAAATTTAAAAACCCTTAGACTCATATGATTGTTATGTTATGTAGATTTAACATTATGCTAACTTGCTATAATGTAAAAATCATTACTTTTACTAGATTAAGAATAAAAAGACATAGATGAAAGATAAATCTCAACAAGAATCAAAAGAACAAATACATTAATTCATCTAACCTCAGAATCCAATTATGAAATTATAGTGGAATCAACCTTAAAAGCTTTGTCCTCCATGGATTGGATGGAATACATGATAAATGATGAATGAAAGAAAATTAAAAGGATGGAAGAACGAGAGATCTGGTGGATGGTAGCTACCAAAACTAGAGAGTTTCTAAGTGTCCTTCTTCTGCTCCCTTGGGTCTCTTTATATAGGCCTTGATTGGACTTGGACTTTATCTTTTCTATTGCTAAAATTTTTTATCTTTTTATATAATATCTCTCAAATAATTAAGAAATTTTATCAGTTTTTAAAATATTTGGAAGATTTTCACAGTTGATAATTTGAGATATATCAAAGATAATTAATTAAAAATCTTTAATTAATTATTTAGCAACTTAATTCATGTCCAGTTTCCAATTTTACCCCTTTTGTTTGACCAATTTTGTAATATTGACCAGAATTTGACCAAAATTAACTGTTTGACTAGCTTTGACTAGTTGACTGCCCCATGAGAGTTTGACACATGGCATCTTCTTCTCTTTACCAAATTAGGGTTTCTGCGTGGGTCTCCTCCTGACCTCGTGTGTTAGGCTGTTGCAAGTGTAATAAAGGATTCGACGCTACTCCATGGGCTCGTGTGTTGGGCTGCTGCATGTGCAATGAAGGATCCGACGTTGCATGTGCAATTCGTGTTTTCTCTACAGGTGCTAGTGTTGCTCGTGGTGGTTGCATTTTCTAGCGTGGTGGTGATGGTGTGGAGTGCATTGGCAGTAGAAACTTAGTGAAGATGGAGGCTAGGGTTTCTCATTTGGGAGATGGGAAGGTGATGAGATGGCAGCGTGTGATTGGATGGTTTATGAGTGCTTGGATTTAGACACGTGTCATGTTCTGGTTGACTAGTTTAATTAGTGCAGGATTTCCACATGGCAAGATCTTGTTGAGTTGGGTTTAAGTGGTAGGAGGGGTACAACTTAGTAAAAACTAGGGGTACATAACAGGTTTTTGGGTGGTCCACTTGAAGAAGGAGTGTGTAAGATAAAAACTGGTGGTGCATTTAGCTCCTGAACTATTTCTTTCCTAATTAAGATGTTTTTTTTAAAATACCTTTTCTTGTTTTTTCTTTCTACGTACATAACAAACGTGGACAGAAAGAAAAAACTAGAACAAGCAGACAATATCTATATACAACAATATATAAATGACAATTTTACATCATATGGCACTTTAAATAATGTACAAGTAAATGTTTCACATCCTATTGTACATTTCTATTATATCTCTTACAAAGGCTTTCCTTACATATTGTATTGACATGTCGTGCATTAGTGTGAGATTGTTGAATCTCTACGCAAAAGACAATAATTTCAATTAGTATATAAAAAAAATACAAAGTTATACAATAGTTTAATCAATTAAATTATTACCATTTCCCATTCATTTGTAATATGAGCACGAACAACTATTGTTATCCATTGCATGACATAGTATTCACACTCATATGAGCTGGTTTGTTTAGGACACCACAATATATAAACACAATTATAAATAATTGAGGAAGAAAAGGAATCAAATAATTACATATGGACCAAAATAACAAATTTGGAGGGACAACCATGCAAGCTTTTTTGTTATAGTAGTTGATGTCCTTATAACACATGTTATTTCGACAAATAAACTATGAAAATGGGAATGTTTTAGAACACACTTATAAAACAAAGAAACTTCATAACATTAAGGTTCTTATGAATCTATTATTTGTTTGAGATACTTGGGGGGAGACTTGTGCAAGGAGCAAAACCATACAACAATGTTCTCCTTGAGGTAAACTACAACTAGCTGCCAATGACGCTTAAACTAAAAATGCAATCATTATTTACCTTAAAATAATGGATTATAATTACAATACAACAAATTACACTTATGAATGTATATAGGGGACTGAATATATTTGCTTCCCCTATTCAAAACATTTGGTGACGTATGCTTGGGTGTCATCAAACTTATTGCATTGATGAATGAGTCAACCCCGAATTCTTACTAACACAAAACATATACCTAAACACAAAACATTTATTTAATTTAAGTAACTAGATAAATCAATTAAATATAAAGAATGGTTCAGAGGCTTACACCATCGATAACTGAATAAGTGCAATATTCAATTTTTCTTTCCTCGATGCAAGTTCTAAGACATCTTCCTTATAGAAGTACAATGAGATCTCACTGTCTCTCCCAAAAACATTAGAATCCCACAGACCGGCATTGGCTCATCGCTTATGATGTCATCAAGTTGGTGTAATACACCAGGAGGATCATCCACAGATAGAGAAGGTTTCTTTGTGGGTGCAAGACTTTCCTCTCAATGTGACTGTTGTTACATGGAATACAATTTAAGTAAGTCTAGACGTAAATAACATGGAACCTTAAAAATAGAGTAAGTGGCGGGTTTAAGATTCACTATTGGGGGATCAAAACTAGAACCAACCAACTCTTTAGGACAAACGAGAAAAGATTAAAATACATGTGCCACAATATTTACCTCATCTGTTGGCATACAAACTAAAGCATCTAGTATGAAAACTTCATGTATAGTGACCTTAACGAGATTGTCCAATAGGTCCGTACTATGAAGAACTGTGGCTACCTCAAATACATTTCCACGAGCCAATAGTGTCCTCCCTTTACCATGCATAACATATGACATGGATGGGTGTCGTCAATGTCATCCCTTGATGGGGGTGGAGCTGAACAATTCCATTTTCTACTTCTACCTATCAAAGCCAATGTTAATGATATTTTATTAAAGAACAATTACTCAATTCATAACTAAGCACAAAATGATTATTAGTTTTACATGTCGAGGGCACAAAAAGGTTACGGTGGAAGAGATAATTGCGGTTGGATGGCATAACTATCTTATAACTATTGCAACTATCACATAATCTTCTTAGTCAGCCACTTGGTGACTTCATTTATGAGTTGAGCTTTGACCTTCTAAGTGATTTACTCTATCTGCCTTTCTATACTCTCATCACGAGATGTGCTAAAAGATTGTCGGTGGAAGCCACCAAAACAATGGCGAATGTCAACTCTTGATCCAGCAGCACGCAAACGTCCAGAGTGTTCAGGCCGTCCAAGTGTAGCAACTAGTATGTCATGACAACCTTTAGGTGTGAAAGTACCTTGGGAGCTCTACTCAACCAAGGAATCCTACAACGTAACAAAAGAAATTTAACATCTAATTTGTATAAAATCATAATATTATTTATAGAAAATTTATATCTTTGGTAGGTCTCCTAAAAGGTCCTTCATCCCCTGATGAATTTTGATGGTCAACCATATATCCATTAAAAGAAAAAGAAACACAACATTAAAAACAAACATATAAAATAATGTGTAACATATTCTTTAACAACACACATAAATTTATACAAGAATATGAAATTCATACACAATGAATTTTTCATATGTATGTACCTGATTCATCCATTTTGACACCACTCTTATTGTGAACCCACTTACATTTAAACATTGGAGTTGTAAACATAGTATAATCAACCTCCCAGATCTCTTATATTATACTATAGTACATTATTGATCTAAATACAAAATTTTGATCTTTGGATGTGGAAGATTGTAGCGACTCAACTTCATATAGAATGTGAAATTATTAATTTTGTACTTTTATCATCCAAAGATTTCGTATAGAATGTGAAATTATTAATTTCGTAACTTGCATAACATACAACATCAAACTTCAATCCATTTGCTAACCACATCAAAGTATCAGAAGATTTTGAATCTTTCAAAACCTCAACTTTAAACCAAGGCATAAATGTCATGTTATGCTCCATTAACTACCATTTCTTTTATTATCTCACGTTATTCTCTTTCATAATGGCTTCGTAAGTATTTAAGTAAGGAATCACCTCATTTGTGTTGTTCAGTATGTACATATGTGCTTGCAATAGTTCTTCGCGATCTTTGGTTACAACATTTACACCTTGGATGTAGTTATTTATAAAACACCTATTCAACCATGATCTGCGAGGAATTTTTATCAAATTTGCTTTTGTCATGTAATTTAAACAAAACTCAATACTTTCTTCAACAATAGACCTTTCAATTATTGAAGCTTCGAGACGATATTGATTTTTCACGTACTCGTTCAAAATCTTCATATAACATTCAATAGGATACATCCATCTTAGGTTTACTAGTCCATAGAACTTGATTTCTCTTACCAAATGAACAAGTAAATGTACCATGATGTCAAAAAGGATAGAGGGAAAAACATCTACTACTAACACAAGATGATAACAATCTCGTCTTGAACTTCATCTAACTTTATACGATGAATGGTTTTACTAAAAATTGAAGAGAAAAATGAACAAAGACAAATTATAGTTTATCTAACATTTTTTGGTGAAATTTCATGAATAGTTGGTAACAATTGTTGGATTAAGATGTGACATTCATTAGACTTGAAACCAACAAGCTTCAAGTTCTGCATTCATACTAAACTCTTCATATTTGAAGAGTATTCTTGTGGTACCTTGACACTCTTTGGACAAAGGAAAAAACTCATTTTCTCTTGTTTGGACATAAAGTAACATGCAGGGGGCAAATAAGTACGCTTACCAACCTCCCTTGGTGCTAAGTTTTCTTGGATCTTCATTTCAAGCAAATCTAAATGAACATTTATCCCATCTTTTGTCTTTTTCTGAATGTTAAGTAGTGTACCAATCAATCTATCATACTTATTCCTCTCTACATGCTTTATATCTATGCAATATCCAACCTCTAACTTCGACCAATATGGAAGATAAAAGAATATGGAAGATAAAAGAATATTGATTTTCTCTTCTAAGGGCTCATTACATATGACTTCTTTGACGTTTTCCCAAAGACTTGATGTACTTTATTAACTTTTTCATGAATTTGAAGGCCAATCAAGGCTATTGGTGTATTGTCAGTCTCTTGACGTCCATTAAATATGTTTTTAACCTTTAATAAGGATGATTAGATTGTAAGAATCTTCAATGGTGCAGATATATTATTTTCATTATGTGTTTCAATTAGAGATGGCAAATAAAACTGCCCCCGTGGGTATTGCTCAAACCCATCCCCGTTTTGACGGGGAATCCCCGCATTGACTGGGTATGGGTATGGTTATGGAGAATCCCTGATTTTTTTCAATTGGGTATGTGGATGGGTATGGGGATGTACATATCCCCACCATAATACTCGTCCTCGCCATATCTCCGCCTTCATTTAAATTATTAAAATATTCATAATTAATTCAGTAACCCTATATATACTTTCTATTTTTTATTTCTTCTAATTATTTGGTTGTCATGAAACTCATTCGCATCTCCAATATATTTTTTCATCTTATATAACTTTATGTAATTATGTTAAAATGATGTATGTTAATTAATTTTTTTATGTCTCACATTTAAATACTTCTATTATTTTTTAATATTTTTATTTATTATATATTTTCCTTTAACATGAGAATGTTTAATACTATCAATTTAAGTGTTTAATAGCATAAACCTTTGATTTACTAGGTAATATTAAAAAAGAATTATTTACTTATTATTTTTATTCATTTTTGTTTCATTTGAAGAACTCTTTTGTTTCGCTAAAATAATTTTCATTACTTCTCAACCATTGAGTATATATGTTGATATTTGAAAAGTTTGCTTATATCTTTAAGGTATTTTTCATCTTATCATACCCTTAATTATACATTTGTTTTTCTTTGTGCGATTTCTTTCACTAGTGTCTCAAATTGTTTCTAAGACACACATTTGTTAATTTTTTAATATTTTTATTTGTTGTTTATTTTCATCATGTAAAATACTATTTCAATATATTTTATCTAATTATCAATCATAAGGTAATTTTTTCATTATAACTGTATAAATAACTTTTATTTACTACAATATAAAAATTTAATGTAATTGTCATGAATATTTTTTTATCACATCCAACATATATTGGAGTTCAAAAGATACAAGATCTATGTCAAAAAATTTATTATTATGTTTATTATTTGTTCTTTGCGTCATTTTGATAAAATGGTGTATTATAACTTTTATTAGTTTATAAAAAAAAAAGATTCATTACAATTTAAAAAAATTGAAGTAAACAAACATTTAAAATATATTTTAATTTGAATATTTGTTTTCCTTTTATATTTTTTTTAAAAAAATTTGAAATTTTATCAACTATGTTTCATTAATGTTTGCAAATTTAATAAATGTTTTGGTTCTCATGAAATTTTATTCGGTATTTTAATCTAAAATTTAAACAATTATAATTTATTTAAAGTATTTGATATCGAAGAAACAATTCTCCTCTTAATATTGAATATTTGATAATATTATGTTTACTTTACTGTAATTTTTTTTATTTTATAAAAATTATTTAAAATTAATATTGAAGTAGTAAGAAAACGGGTACGAGTATGGGTATGAGATTATACCCGTTACCTGGTGGGGATAGAGATGAGACAAAAGTTTGATATCCGTTGGATTTGGGTATGGGATAACAAAACCCGTCCCTGCCCCACCTCATTGCCATCCCTAGTTTCAGTTGATGAGTTGTAGTGTTTTCTTCACATATAGGACATGATTTATGACCCTTGACACTGTACCCTGACAAATTACAATGTAAGCTGAGAAGTCATTAATGGTGCAAAGTAACATTGCATGACTGATGAAAGTTTCAAAAGCAAGAGCATCAAATATTTTAACCTATCAACCCACAACAACTTCAAGTTTTTAACTAGTGGACTGAGATAAACATCAGTGTCATTTCCAAACTGCCTTGGACCATATATCATCATAGACAACATGTACTTTCCCTTCATGCATAGTCTAGGAGATAAGTTGTAAATGAATCATATAATATGCCATCAACAATTGTTGGTACTTAAATTACCAAATCAATTCATTCCATCGGTAGCTAAACCAAACCGAAGATTTCTATATTCTTGAGCAAACTACGGGAATTCCTTATCAATATTTTTTCCATTGCATTGAACCAGTAGGATGACAAAGCAGTCTGTCACATCTTCTCTTATATGGATAGCATCTAAGATTTTTAGTGTCTTTTGGATTCGCGAACAAACACTTAAGTTTAGGTACGATTGAAAGGTACCAAACTACTTTCAAAGGGAGATCATCCTTTTCTATCTCACCACTACTGTTGTTTTTCTCCTTGTATTATGATACCACACACTTTAGACATTTTTTTCAACCCTTCAATTTCTTTCGTATATAATATGCAATCATTAGGACACACGTGCATCCTCTTATACTCCATACCCATCGGGATAACGATTTTATTTCCTCATAATTTCAAGTAGGTAGTGTATTTCCATTTGGAAGCATTTTAGTGAACAAGATCAACAATTATATGAAACCCTTATCGGTCTTCCCATTGGTCGCCTTCAATTTCATCGGCCTTAACACCGTTGACAATGGTGTGAACTTAGTTGAACCAATATACAACAGAACCTTTGCATCATTTGACATAGTCTCATACATATATGTTTAGGCAAAAGCTTCTAAACCAACATTGTGAATCATGCCCTTTAATCGGTCTTTTTCTAATCAATATTCCATGGTGGAATCGACAACATGTTCAGTTCGGGAGATAGATGGGAAGTCTATTAATTTGTCCTGCCATGTCCATGTTGTATAACTTCGAAGAAAAGCATTACAGATAAGGTATTCCACAAATTGTATAAATTCTTCAACTCGTCTCTCATACTCAACACTTATGCGTGGTGAATTAATCCAATCGTAATCCATATATATATATATATATATATATATATATATATATATATATATATATTCAAATTGTGTGAACAATTATAGTAACAATTATAGTAACCCATATATAAGTTATAACAAGTACACAAACTACTCATGGCTATTACAAATACACAAATTACTATTAGTTATCCTATAATTTTTAATCTCTCCAATAAACTTAAACCTTGAAGAAAGAAAAACAACTCTCAATAAGAAGGTTGTTTAAAATCATATGACTTACTTCAAACAGTGAAGAAATACATTTTGACTCATTCAATAATAACATTTAACAAAGTTGTTAGTACTTAAGAAACTAATCTTACATGTTCTTCATATTCAACTTGAATCCTTTATATACATTTTTTAAGATGATTTTTTTAAATCCTTCTTCGAATCATTTTCACACAACATTCATTATTGTCATAAATTATGCATTGGATCCCTTTACTTTGTATTGTTTGGAATCTTTTATGAAAAGCTTTATATTTCTTTAATTTTTTTTTCATCCCTTCGTAAGAAAACATTTTAAACAATAGTAATAAAATCATAATATAATATGATGGTAAATTGCTTGCATTTGTTTTGCTTCTTTTTTAATTATCCTAATGTGAATGTGTAGAATATAATTTTTCTATAAAAATATTTTGCATTTTCTATAAAATTTCCCTACTATAACTTGTTTGTTACTTCACTCTCATTTGGATATTACTCAAGTAACAATTCAATATCTAAAAACAATGAAAGAACAAATCAATAGGTTGCACTAACTTTAACATATTTTACTTGTTTTATCTTTTTTGTTGTGCTTAATATGCTTAATGTGTTGATATTAGTATTGAGGTTGTCTTGGCATTACTCCCTATTTTGATTATGTCCAAAAAGGGGGAGAACTTGATATGTTCATGTTGTGATATATTGATATGCATTGCTCTATGAAATTTCATGTTATGATATGTGTGCAAATGCATTACTCTTAGAATGTACTAATTTGTGATATGTGTGACATACATTGCTTTGAGTTCATTGATATGATCTATACTATGTTGAGGTTATTATGTGTTCCTGCAAAGAACAAATAAGATAAGTTAAGCACGAGTATTACCTTACCATGTAGTCCGCTATCTCTTCAGTTGGCCTCTTCCCATTCGATACATGTCGGCTTGAACCTAGGAGGGGTTACCTGCAGAAGAGTCTCCGAAGCTCAAGTAAGTCAAAGCTCTCAGAGAGTCAAATCAGCAATTAATGAATGCGTACCTTTAATTGTTGGGGTCCACGTGTATTTATAGAGCATTAATGATGTCTGATCATCCCATGGGCTGGGCCTCGACTTGGGCTCTAACTTGGGCTATGAGTGGGCTTGGGCCCTAACCCAGGCCCTTAAGGTTTATTGAACGCGGGGGCTTCCATCATACTGAGTTTATTGAAGTGGTCGGCCTAGGCTTTAATCTTATCAGATATGCTGGAGTAGTCGGTCTAGGCCGGCTACTTGCCTTGATGGCTTATGTTGGTGATATGAGGTGCAGGTTGTCCCCTTAGATGTTTAGTTTAGGTTAAAACCGGTACAAGTTAGGCTAACTCAGCCTAGGCTGGATACTTGGCTACCTTGATATGCACATTGTTTACTTATTTGGTCGAGTTTGGCTAGGTGCGGTACACTAGTCCCCCAGCCTTGTCCGATATGAGTTGTCGGTTAAGGATGATATGTATTGATAAGCTAGCGGAACCGGCTAGGTGTGATACACCAGTCCCCCAGCCTTTAAGTGTGGTGAACAATGTTAAGGCTAAAAAAGTGGTAACCGTCAGAGGGTAGGTGAAGAGGCGTCAGTGGTCAAACCGAAAAAGTTTTGGTGCCGTCGTTTTGAAGTGTCATATCCTTTGCAATGATGGTGTCGATTGGTCTGGGGTATGATTTTGGCGGGAAGAGTTTCGTCGTTTGGGATCATGGACTATAAATATGGGTTTGCAAACAGATGAGGGGTTACTTGTTTTATTTGTGAGTTCTGAATTCAGAGATCTTGTGCGCGTAAAACTGTCCGACTAGTCCTCAATTTCGACCGACATCTTCTCGTAAAAAACGAAACCAGGTATGTCCAGTAGTGGTAGCGTGTCTTCAAGTAGTAGTGAAAGTACCGAGTCAGATAGAAGTAAGGATAGGCGACTTGGCGGAGAGGGTACGAGTTCTGGAGTTGTTACGAGCGGGATGTCGATGGAGGTTGTGAGGGAGGTTCGAGAGGATCCCCCCGAAGAGTTGGAGGAGAGCAACTGGCCGGCGAAAGTCGGCTATGGATGGGTTGCTGCTGATGTTCGTGATCAATCATCTTTATTCATATGGTCTCGTCTGTTGAACTCTTGGCTGAACTGCACACCCGTCATCTCCAAGGGTGTCAATGGAGACATTGTTTCGCTAGAGAGGGTGAGTGCCGTTGACCGGGTATGCCACGGGCAGGAAGGGGCTACCGAGAAATTCTTCTACATGTATATGTGCCACTTTTCTCAGCTTCATGTGCGACTGCCCTTCGACGATTTCACTATGGGTGTGTTGCGGGCGTTGAATGTGGCACCTACCCAACTACATCCTAATAGTTGGGCCTACTTGCAGGCCTTCCGCATTCTGTGCAAGTCCTTATATTTGGAGCCCACTCCCTATGCTTTCTTATATTTTTATGACACCAGACCCAGGAGGTCGGCTACTTGGCTCTCTTTGATCAGTCGCCCCAGCATCAGCAGACTGGATGCTTTCTCCCAATCTTTCAAGCATTTCAAAGATGGATACTTCAAGGTCGTCGTCAAGGAAGGAGGAAACGCTTATTTTTTGAACGCAGACGGAAGTCCCAAGTTCCCTTTGAGTTGGACAAACAACCCTTCTCGGTATAAGGACATGGGGATGGATGAATTGTCGGTTGGTGATAAGGAGGTTGCGGAGACCTTGTTGAAGTTTGTCGATAAGTTGCCCACTAAGGGTCTAGTTAGGGTTTATAATTTTGTGCACCCGATAATAGATATCGAAGGTATCTATTTATTACTTAAGCTGTGTTAATAATACTAAGTTGTTTTGATCCGAGTTGTGATGTATTATTGTAGGGCATATGGCGCAGTCTGGAAAGAAGAATCTGGCGCTCTTTCAATCGTTGAGGAAAGAAATGGCCACTAAGGCCAAGGCGGCTGGGAAAACTGATGTTCCCAACTTACAAGAGTCGGTGGTGGAGGTGCACGTGCACGGCGGGATGAAAAGGAAGGCTGAGCTTCCGCCTCGACCCGGGAAGGAAAAAGATGTGAAGAAGATAAGGGCGGCTCTACTTGGAACGGCTAGCGGGGTGGGGTCAGCCAGTGGGGAGAAGGGGCCGGAAGCCGGGTTGATTGAGTTGCCGGAGATATCCATGAGGAAGGATATTTCCATCACCCTCCCTGATACCGTTGTAAATTCTATTGATAACATGGACGCGGAGCACATTGTGAGAACAATGGTCGAGTTTGGGAGCAAGGCTTTAGTTCTGAGCCGGCGTGTGGGGTCACTTTATAGGAGGGAGGTGAAGGAGGTGGGGGAGTTGCAGGGTAAGGTGGATAAACAGGAGGAGGAGAAGGCTGCTCTGGAAAAGGCAAAAGAAGGTTGGGAAGCGGAGAGGAAAAGGTTGGCAACATGGAAGGTGCGTTGCTTGGACTCTAAGGAAAAGTTGAACAAACGTATAGTAGAGTTGGAGGAGGACTATGATGATTTGAAGGACAAGTATGATGGAGCTGTTGGTGAGCTTGATGATCTGAAGAACAACATTATTCAAGAGCACATCAATGGTTTTGAGAAGGGGTTGCGGCAGGCGGCCTATTTCCATCAAGATGTGGACGTCACGGATTCAAAGTTCGATGTGAATAAGGACGTTGTTGACGGAAAGTTGGTGAAGGAGGACGAGAGCAATGCAGATGAGGAGGTGGAGGAGAAGGCGGTAGAGGAGGAGAAGAAGGTGGATGATGCTGTGGAGGTGGCCCATGATTCAGCAGAATAGGACATTGATTTTTTAATGATTTAGAAGTATTATTGAGCCTATGTCTGTAATAACTGGTACTTTATGTTCGTTGCGTTGGTACATTTCTTTGCATTTATGCTTAATGCGATTAATTTCTGTATGTTATTGTGTATATCGAGTTTTGATGATTTGTGGTGTATGTTATGTATGGCGTAATCGATTGTATGTTAAGGATGTTCGACCCAGGCCGCTTACTTAGGGTAAGGGTGGGGAACTTTAACGAATTAAGTAAGAGTTAAGGGTGTTCAACCCAGGCCGCTTACTTGGGGTAAGGGTGGGGAACTTTAACGAATTAAGCAAGAGTTAAGGGTGTTCGACCCAGGCCACTTACTTGGGGTAAGGGTGGGGAACTTTAACGAATTAAGCACAAGTTAAGGGTGTTCGACCCAGGCCGCTTACTTGGGGTAAGGGTGGGGAACTTTAACGAATTAAGCAAGAGTTAAGGGTGTTCGA
>Ga0214544_1008778_pt1 | contig 16465 bp, 9 predicted proteins | sample CNSS3metaG_FD_160074 | JGI IMG/M metagenome (GOLD analysis project Ga0214544, IMG submission 160074) | Root nodule microbial communities from cowpea collected in UCLA plant growth center, Los Angeles, California, USA - CNSS3 | ecosystem: Host-associated > Plants > Roots > Nodule | place: USA...
TATATATATATATATATATTACTTATTGATGTTTTAACAAATTTCATGAAAAAAATTAAAATGGGTACGTAATATATAAATATAGAGATCGAAATTGCATTTGTAAAGTGAAAAGTCTGTCTTATTTCAAAATTTCACTTTCCAATTTGTTAAACGACCTTAAACCTTCTAGATTACGCTTATAAATTTCGTTGACCAATTCTTAATCATCTTTTTTTCTTTAATTTAATTATGCACGTTTATATATATATATATATATATATATATATCTTTCATTTCTTCAATCATATTTTTTTTTCTCTTCCTTATCACACATTGAGTAAATAATTCTTTAATTTAAGATTTATTTATTTTTAAAAGGTAACTAAACGTCATCCGTTTCTTCGACCGATTATTTTTCTATTTAAATAATTATGAATTGAATCTTTATTATTATATTGAGTAAAAAATCCACATTTTTATTACATTAGTACATGTTGAAGGTTTAGCTAGATCAAAATTCGATAATTGTTGGTTAATGCTCAAGGTCAAACAAATTTGACTTAGTTAAAAATAGTGATGAGTCGGTTCAAATAAAAAGTTGAGATGAGTTAATTCAGACTGAAAGTTGAGACAACTTGGCTCAAGTCAATTGGTCCCAAGGTTGGGTTTAGTCGATACAGGCTAGAGGTCATGATTAATCGGTACTAGACGAAGATTGGGATGAGTTAACACATACTGAAGGTCGGGATGGATTGACATTAGTTAAAGGTCAGGATGAGTCAGCATGTTTCGAAGGTCAAGACGAGTCTACATGAGCCAAATGTTGAGACAAGTTGGCATTGATATAAGGTTGAGACAACTTAACTTAAGTCGAATGCTGAACGAGTTTTCCTAGACTCGACTCAATCACATTTATAATGACTCCAGACTAACTTACATAAACCAACTCATGGGTTGGTCCTAACCCATAAGGCTTTTGTAGCTATGTTGGGCCTATAGACTTTTTCTTGTGTGAACTTTATGGTCCTATGAGTTTTTCTTTTGTTCTTGACACATATCGACTATGACCAAATTCGTATGGACTAGATCAAATTGACATGTCTCATATTTATTTAACTTTTTTGTGTTTTGAAAATGTTGTGAGATGAGATATACCTACCTTTTTCTTTTCCATTTTACAACTCATTTCAATAATAAAATATTATATTTATCTAACAAAGATAGTAGTTAAATATGTTTTTAGTCCTTAAACTTTAAAACAAATTTGAAATTCATCCATATCTCAAATTTCGATATAATTTGATCCTCAAACTTTAAAAATAAATAGATAATTGCGTTAAATTTTTTTGACGTGTCTCCTCTTTATCGATCTCTTCCTTCTTTTTCTTCTTATTCTCCTATTCTTTTAATCCATCTTCAATTAGTTTATAGTAAACATTTCATTACATTTAACATAAAAATTGGTACCATTTTTACATTATGATTTTAAAGAATACAATTGCAGATGAATTTTAAAAAAATTCAATTACCAATGAATTTAAGTGAAAAAAACATTATAAAGGAATTTTATCATGATCAAAGTTAAAGTAGAAACTTTGACTTTTATTTTACCAACATAATTTGTTGATGAAAATATCCATCAGTAATATATTTTAAATTATCCACATATTTTATCTTTAGATGCATTACCGTCAAATATTTTTATCGATAATTAAAATTCTAAAATTCTTCAATAAAATTCATAAATAAATTCTATTTTACCAAAAATAATGATTTGTTAAAAAGTTTTATCAATAAATTTTACTTGCGAATTATTTTGGTCGATAAAATTCTAATATTAATATAATATTTTCTTATAATACTATGCTAGGTATGACTAAGATGACATTACATAAGAATATATTGAGATAATAGGCAATTTAAGACTAACCTAACGATCGAAAGTGATTGAATTGTCTCTATCATCACTGCTTACACGTATTTTGTGCTGATTGGACTTTTTCTTCTTGTATCTATGACAACGATAAGAGAGGTTGTATCTAGTGTAAAATTAGTTTTGTATTTTTATATAGTTTATTCCTTTAATATAATATTATGATACATAGATGACTTTCTAGTAACAATTGAGTGGACCTAATATCAATATTTTAAATGTCAGTTCGATGGTAATGTTAAGATAAATTTATGAGTTGATATTTGGGTATATGACTGATGATATATGTTGTCTTTTGAATTCTGTTTTTTTATTGTATTCTTTTATGAACTATGAATAATTTATCCTGTATAGCATTATACTTATTTTGGTTTAATTGTTCAATGTTCAATATATTGGTTAATACCACACAAAAATTATTATTAAAAACCGGATGGTTTAGAAGAAAATGAAAAATATAAATTTACATAAATGTTTGCAATGAAAAAAAATATATATTAGCAGGTTTCAAACCCAGAAGGATTCATAATTACACAAATTATGTTAGACTTAATGAAGGTTTATAGTAATAGTATATCCACTTTGATATTCCTTCCCGTAATATATTATATATGTAAAATAAGGAATCTATCTTTGACAAAGTCTTAAGCCTCTGTTCCATGAGTAGAATCATGAGTTGGATGAGTGCGTGTTTCCTTCTTGAAAAGTGGAATTAGGGACATACCTCTCAGACAATGCTTCAAAACAAGACTTTGCCAAATAAATCTTTCTGAAACCAATAACGCTAATAAAGTAGAAATCCCAGAAATAAAGAAAAGCCCAGAGAAGCTATGAAAGCTGAGACTGAGAGGTTCAGAAGAAGATGTTTCCGCAGACGAGTCTTCTCCAATACTACTCTTTCCAAAATATTTGTCCTCAATCTCATTCATTAATCCACTTTCCATCACATTCAGGATGCCTCTCGAAAAGTAAGCCGTGAGATTGGACTTTAAAGGGAATGCCTGCAAATAACATAATTTATAATAAAACTATACCATAAATGCACTCATCATATCATATATCTATATAATTCACATTTAATTAACTTGTTATTTGAAGTTTAACTAAATTATTTCACCCAAGACAGTCAAATTTTGCATAGACGAGTTAGTTATGACTTCGGTGTTTATGTTTAGAGTAGCTCATAAATAGAACAAGCAAAATCAGTTTTACAACGACAACAAAAAATAAAACAAAATTAAAGAAAGAACTGAAGCACAAGCTTGTTGAAGAATGAGAGAGAAATAGAGAAGAGAGACTTACAAAACCAAACCCTGCATTTCTATATTCGGGGCCAGCCATAATGTAATTGGATCCGTATTCTTGAAGGTAGAGTTTAAGATAGGGCACTTCATCGAATATAGCTGCAACACCCCCATTTTTGCTTCCAAGCTTTAGAGCGTCATGGTACTCACCAATGTTTCTGTATGGCCTTAGTTTGGATGGGTCAAACTTAAATTGGTCAATCAACACATCGTAAACGAAAGACCCAAACTGGTATCCAACGTAATAACCTTCTCTCCTTATATCATTAAGGTTCAGAAAACTGGGTCGCAGTTGATCTAAGGTCAATATAGAAGTCAAGTTAGCAGTGTAACTTTGCATGAGGACCAACGCCAGTAGAAGCCAAACCATCAGCACAAATCTTGAGCAGCTTTTTACCACTACTTCTCCTGAAAATCCAAAATTTTGAAACCGAAAAAGGTAATTAATTAAATCTCACATATAAATTATATAAAACTAAAACATCAATCAACATTATATGTGTAAGTACTTTCAGGAAGAATGGCTTGTGAGATTGGAAACCATAAGATGGTTGCAGGGCGAAGTTTTTTTTGATTTGCAGAAGCCTCTTGATTAGGCAGCGCGTTTACGTTTCTTTCCATGATGAGTATGGCAATCCCTATGAAGGTAGAGATGATGATTATGCTCAACCACAGATCCCAACTGAAGGGTTTCACAAAAGTCCACATGTTTTGATCCCTCCCGTGTTTAACTGGTACTACCATTTTAACACCTGATCCAATATATGGCACTGTGAAATCTACAATTTTCGAACGGTAGGCCAGGATCGTCATATCTCCTACCACAACGTCGCTCTTTCTTGTCATATTTTTAAGCAAAGTAAAAGTAGTTCAATGTCAGATTTTGTGCCTTATTTTTTTTCCTAAATACTAAAAGCATATATAAGGTACGGTTTACTAACCTCTGTTGTGTTTAGTTTTAGAATTGAATGGTGTGTTCTATAAACCTGGCTTGGCTCAACAACATCAGGTACAATATGTATAGAAACATTGAAGGGTAAGTAGGTTAGAACGGCATTGAAAACATCCATGCAATATCCAAATACGTTGTACTTTTGTTGAGAAGGGTCCCAAACTACTTTCACAAATTGGGGGAAACCATCTCTCACGGGTACCTTTACTCTTAACTTTATCTCTCCATTCTCCAATCCACCATTTGATCCATTTCCAGTTGGCGCCTGTAGCAGCACAACCAAAACAATTAATAACCAAGACAAAACAGATATAAAGCGTTTATCCTTCATCGTATAGCACGTAGCTAGTACTTTTATTCATCAAACAAAAACAAAGCATTAGTATTATTCACCCCTTCTTCTTTATATACAATTTTAGTCCATTGGAGAATGCCTATTTAGTTTCCAAATACAGATAAATTAAAGTTCAATCAACATCCAATAAGTCTGTGCCATTGAAAAACATAATAATGTATTTTTGTTTTTCAACTGATTGTATTTTTATAACTTCAAATGTTTTATCTTTTATTTGATATTTAGACTTTTGAAGTTTAATATACAGAATGCTTGTTAAGGAATAAGAGCATTGGTTTGATATGAAAATTCATGAGCAGAAAATGTTGAAAAAAAAAGTCGTAATATTGAAAGTGTGCATATATGGCTGGGCTTCGATAGATGGGATACAGAGCTAAGCAGTTTCGAAGAAATACACTTGTTAGTTTTTCATGGTTAAGATAGGTCTTTTCAGTGAAGACTTAAACCTCAGAGACTAAGTCAACCAACCGAGATCAATTAAAACAAATACACTGTCACTTTCAAAAATTAGTTTCTCTTAGAATTAATTTTGCAAAAATTGATTTTAAAGTGGCATAGTTATATTTAAATATTTGAAGTTTAAAATAAATAAATTGGGAATGTTTTCTCTTGGTATACATTTCTCTTGATATATAATTAATACTTTTAGAAGAAAAAAAAATGATGTAATCAATTATTGTGAAGAAATAAAAAAAAAGGAGAGTTACAATTAAGGCCAACAGGTGGTTTTGTGTTAAATGTTGAGTGTGAGGTAAGGAATGATGATGTTTTTTTTTTTCTATTTGGATGCGAGGAAAAGAACTATATTATTTTATATATTTCAGTGTGTTTTGAGATGAAATAACGTCATTTCTTTGGACACTATTAAGGAAATATATGGTAAATGTGAAACATAAGAATGAAGTGACGAAGGAGAATCACAAACAAAAAGTTGCAGAGGGAAGTAACTTGTACAGAATAACAAGACAAAGATTGTTCAACAACATGAAACGTGAAAGGGAAACCAAATTCATGTTAGTACGGTGAAACCTATAGATAAAATACTTACCAACCACTCAGAAAGCAACATAAATGAGTTGTATAAATATACATGATGATAAACAAATGAGAAAATGCCTAAACAAACAATATAAAAACTAAAATAAAAATCCTCAAAGAAATCCAATACATGCATCTCAGACTAAAAATAATAATATAGGAATCTTAATTTGAAATCTAATATTTCTACTCACATAACCTACAACACCAGCCACACCACACAAATCATACGTGGAGGAATTTTTATTCACTTAAAATCATATAATATTTTAAAAATGATTCTACGTAATAAAGTAAAAATTCGTTAATCTAATTTTGTCTTCTATTTAGCATATGTATCTATTTAGATAGATACATAGGTTAAAAAAATACACATATTTTGGTATGACATTGATTTTAATTCAATGATGTATATATTAAAAAAAATATTAACAAAATTATCTTTTTTTTTATCTAATGTAATGTATACAATTCTCTTTAATATATTAAATTAGTCTTCTTTATATTATATCTATTTAAATTCTCTATTTAAATTGGATTGATTTCAGTTATAAAAAAAATTAGATTTCGGATTTCTATCAAAAAATAAAAAATGAGTATCATCTCTAATTACTGATCAATAAAAATATCTATAAAAATCAAAGAGAAGGAAAAACTTTTATTTTTTTATAGTAAAAAAGTCATTTATATCTATTATTTTCAATTCCGCAATCTTGTTAGATTTTTCTAAAAAAACAAATAGAGAAATTTTAGGATAATAAATCATGAATAAATCTATATAAAAGACTAGAATGCTACTTTCACTTCAAAATTTTAAGAACATAATAATGTGATAGATAATTTTACTCATATATTGTTCATCTCTTACTTCTTTTTAACTAATGTAAGATCTTAAATTCACATTCAATTCCTAAAAATTTCCTCCCTCCACACCACATTTTTTTTATATGTATAAAAATTAATGTATAATTTGATTTTTTTAATTTTAATATATTTTATATATTTGACATTATATATATTATATATTATATATATATATATATATAATTTAACACTTTTAAAATATTCGTTGAAGATATGTTATTTTTTTTCAAGTGTCTCAAGAAGCACGAGTATCTTAGTAAATCACTGATAAAAAATGGGTCTTAAATCACATGATTTACATCTCATTATAAGAATCAAACACTACAAAAAAATATGATGACATTTCAATCAATAATAGCAACTTTTTTACTGAGTGCGTCATCTAGGTTTATTGTATATCTCCATGATATGTGTGCCACTACCATTGTATTAATGTCCTAAGCAGTGAGAACCTGATTATAAATTCTAAACAGAGTAGAATTTTATTAATACATTAATATTTTGTTTTCTTTATTAATAGTATATTATATATATATATATATATATATATATATTAAAAAAATTAAAAGATTTTAAAGTGGGTCTTCTTTTTAAATAACAGACGCATTTTACGTAAATCTGAAAGAAATCCATCTCATCTCCAGGTCTCGATCTTTCTCAATAAATTGACCTCTTGCATTTTTTCTTGAGGATCCAAAGTCATAGAAATAATTAGTGTCAAAGATTTTACCATACAAGTCAATCAATTTTATATTAGGATAAGTTCAAATTTTTCTCCTTGATAGAACGACTCTAATTTTTCTGGTGTATGCAACTATCTCTGGTTGCATGTGATTTTTTTCTTTTTTAGATGCATTTTCATCTAACCATGGTCCTTAAACCATTATTCAATGGTTGATTTTAATCTTTGGATTGTGAACATAGGGTGGAGACATGGCGTAAGGAGAAAGAACAATGATAGAATGTATTTTACAAGGTAATGGGAGCTCAATTCCTTTCAGATTTTAAAGTCATATTGTTAAATTTAAAGATTAAGGTATAAATTTGTAGTTGCATGCTGACTTAAATATCCTATTATTTGAATTATTGGTTAGTTTGAATTGGTTTGATTGATATAACTAAACATTTTTATTGAATTGAAATTATGTTGTAAATGATATAGTAAGGTATTGAGAGGGTGGATTACGAAGGATTTAAATACCTTGTAATGTGAGACTTTTGATTATGTGAAACTGCAAATTTTTTAGTTAAATAATGATTTGAAACATGTTTGGGAACATAACTGCTGAATTGTTATTTATTTATGTTAGGTAGAAACATGATAAAAATAAATTTTGTACAAAATTATAAATTATTAATTTGTACAATTTTTTTTGTACGTTTAAATTTATTTACAAATATATGTATAAATTGTGAAGATTAGAAAAAGAAAATGAATATTTTATAAATGTAGGATTTTCCCTACAAGTTTATTGCGCTATGATTGTCACATTTTCCATTTCCAAGGAGAAATGCTAATATAGGATGAGGTCAGGTGTATTGAATGAGACTTGTGATGTATGACTATCCTAACTCTACTAGTATCAAACTCAGAGGTGGTGAGAGTCGAATGAAGCTTCACAGGGTTGACGATATGATATGAAAGAAGATTATACTTAACAAGCTAATGAAGTTAACCTGTAAGTACTGGATGAGATATATGATGTACTACTTGAGTTATTATTGTATAGAATGAGAAGAGGAGGGTCAGTATGGCAAGTGCATAGTCTCACGAGTTCATTCAATATACTAGTTTTCCAAAGAACCATAAGTCTTGAGTCTAGAAATTGATCTACAGGGTGATCTTGGACTTTTTAATTAACTGACTTTAATTTAAAACTTTGCTGAAAATTATGATATCTTTCAATTATGGATTATTTTTGTGATATTTAGCTCACCTTGCATTTTGTATATTTTGTGTTTCTTATTCTTGCAATGATAATATATTATGTATATACGGAAACAAATGTAGGAGCGGAGGAGATAGTAGCGATGGAGCTGGAGCTACCCACTAGAGAAGTAGTATATGAATGAGTTAGTGAATATGTGTTAGTTTTTTTTTTTTTTGAAAGACTATACTAAGCTATTTTGAAATACTTTATTGTTAAACACTAAATAGTAACTTAGTTTAACTATAATTATTGATAGTGTTAATGAGTTATAATCTTAATTATAATTATTAAGAGAATGATTAAGAAAATAGGGTTGTTACAATTGTTGTCACTTGCTCCTCTTCCTCTTGTTCTTCCTTATTCCTTTCTTCTCATTCATCTCCAATTAATTTATAATAAACATCTCATTAAATTTGATGAGAAAATTGATACTCATTTTACCATAGATTTAAAAAAATATAATTACAGATGAACTTTCAAAAAATTTAATTACCAACAAATTAAAAAAAAAACATTTATGAGCAATTTTATCCATCCTTAAACAAAACCTTTGACTTACATTTTACCGACATAATTTATCTTTGAAAATATTTGTCAATAATAAAATTTTTGAACTACCAACAGATTTTATAGATGATTTTTACTTCCAAATGATTACAAATATTTTTCTTCAATCATTAAAATCCTATAATTTATCGATAGAATCATTAGATAAATTCATTTTTTTTCATTGATAAAATTCTATCGAGAATATAATATTTTCTCGTAGTAGATAATAGAAAATTTAAGGCTAACCTAACGAATAAAAAGTGATTAAATTGTGGCTATCATCACTAGTTATATTGATTTGTGTTCCTGTTTATTATAGCAATGATAACAATATCTAATGTAAAATTAGTTTTGTATTTTTGTTTGTAGTAGTTTAATCCTTTAATATAATAACATATAGATGACTTTCTACTCACAATTGAGTGGATTTAATATCAATTTTTTAAATTTCAGTTGGTAGTAATGTAAGATTAATAACACATCTTATGAGTTTGACATTTTTGAGTATGACTTATGAAATAATGTATGATGTCTTTACATCTTGTTTCTGTTATATTCTTTTATGAATTATAAATAATTTATCCTGCATAATTTTAATACTTATTTTGGTTTAATTCCTCAATGTTCAATATATTGGTTGATATAACAATTATTACAAAAAAAAAATATTATTAAAAACTAGACGGTTTAGATGAAAATGAAAAATATAAATGTATATAAATATTTGCAATGAAAAAAAAAATTATATTAGCAGGTTCAACCCAGAAGGATTCATAATTACACAAAATATATTAGACTTAATGAAGGTTTATATAACAGTATATCCACTTTGATATGCATCTTTGACGTATCTAGATTTTACTTTTCAATAAATACTAAAATAAAAGTGTCAGCCTTACATAGAGACTGTTACGCATTAGTTTTATCTCATTTTTTTACAAATTAAACATATTCTATTTTGTGTATCTTCAAACCTGGATTCTTTGCCAATTTAATATCGGATGTTAACACATGTTCAATTTCAATTTAATTAGAATCTCAAACACAGAATGATACGTCCGTTTCCCATAATATATAATAATCTCCGAATATTGTAATAAGGAATCTATGTTTGACAATTCTTAAGCCTCCGTTCCATGAGTAGAATCCTGAATTGGATGAGTGCGTGCTTCCTTCTTGAAAAGATGAATTGCGGACATAATCTCAGTCAATGCTTTAGCCATCAGAATTAGTCTTCGCCAAATAAATCTTTCTGAAACCAATAACGCTAATAAAGTAGAAATCCCAGAAATAATGAAAAGCCCAGCGAAGCTACGAAAGCTGAGACTGAGAGGTTCAGAAGAAGATGTTTCCTCAGACGAGTCTTCTCCAAAATATTTCTCCTCAATCTCATTCATTAATCCACTTTCAATCACATTCAGGATGGCTCTCGAGAAGTAAGCCGTGAGATTGGAGTTTAAAGGGAATACCTGGAAATATAACATAATTTATAATTAAACTATACGATAAGTGCACTCATTATATCATATATCTATATAATTACTTGAACTTAACTAAATTACTTCTCCGAAGAAAGTCTGATTTTGCATAGATGAGTTAGTTATGACTTCTGTATTATTGTATATGTTTAGAGAAGTTCATAAATAGAACAAGCAAAATATGTGCTAAAACTAAAAGGCCTGGTATAGTTTAGTCTGCTTAGTGACAACAAAAAATAGAACAAATGAAAGAAAAAGAACCGAAGCACAAGCTTGTTGAAGAATGAGAGAAATAGAGAAGAGAGACTTACAAAACCAAACCCTGCATTTCTATATTCGGGGCCAGACATGATGTAATTGGATCCGTATTCTTGAAGGTAGAGTTTAAGATAGGGCACTTCATCGAATATAGCTGCAACACCCCCATTTTTGCTTCCAAGCTTTAGAGCATCATGGTACTCACCAGTGTTGTTGTATGGCCTTAGTCTGGATGGGTCAAACTTAAACCGGTCAATCAACACATCGTAAACGAAAGACCCCCCTTGGTATCCAACGTAATAACCCTCTCTCCTTAAATCATTAACGTTCAGAAAGCTTGGTTGCAGTTGATCCAAGGTCAATATAGAAGTCAAGTTAGCAGTGTAACTTTGCATGAGGACGAAAGCCAATACAAGCCAAACCATCAACACAAATCTCGAGCAACCTTTGACCACTACTTCTCCTGAAAATAAAAAAATTTTGGTAATTAGGCATAGATAAACTTTATAGAAAATTAATCAACAGCATATATATATATATATGTGTGTAATTACTTTCAGGAAGAATGGCTTGAGAAATTGGAAACAACAAGATAGTTGCAGGGCCAAGCTTTGTTTGATTTGGCGAACCCTCCTGATTAGGCAACGCGTTTACATTTCTTTCCATGATGAGTATGGCAAGCCCTATGAAGGTAGAGATGATGATTATGCTCAACCAAAGATCCCAACAGAATGGTTTCACAAAAGTCCACATGTTCTGATCCCTCCCGTGTTTAACTGGTACTACCATTTTAACTCCCGATGCAGTATATGGCACTGTGAAATCTACAATTTTCGAACGGTTGGCTAGGATTGTTACATCCCCTACCACGACCTCATTCTATTTGGTCGTGTTTTGTTGCAAAGATAAGACTCATAGTCAGGTTTTCTTAAATGAAAAAAAAAAAAAAAAACATGTACAAGACTGAAATTTACTAACCTTTGACGGGATTCGTTTTTGAAGTGCTTGGTCAAATCTAAAACCATAGCTTGACTCAACAGCAGCAGGTACAACATGCAGAGAAACATTGAAGGGTAAGTAGGTTACAGCGGCATTGAAAACATCCATGCAATATCCTGATGCTGTGTACTTTTGTTGAGAAGGGTCCCAAACTACATTCCCAAACTGGGGGAAACCATCTCTCACGGGTACCCTTACTGTTAACTTTATCTCTCCATTCTCCAATCTACCATTTGATCCATTTCCAGTTGGTGCCTCTAGTAGCACGAGCAAAACAATTAATAACCAAGTCAAAAGAGATAAAAAGCACTTACCCTTCATCGTATAGTGAGTATTAGCTAGTACTTTTAATCATCACAGCCAAAACAATACATTGTTACTCACTCCTTCCTCTATATATAGAGTTTTAGTCCATTGGAGAATGCTTATTTAGTTGCCAAATAATGGATTCACAAAAATATTTTAAACTATAATTTACAGGTAAATTAAAGTTCAATCAGCATCCAATAAGTCCTTGCCATTGAACAACATAAAATGTATTTTTGTTTTCAATTGACTGTATTTTTTAACAACTTGAAATATTTTATCTTTTATTTAATGCTTTAGACCTTTGAAATTCAATATACAGAATGCTTGTTAAGGAATAAGAGCATTGGTTTGATATGAAAATTCAGCACAAAATGTAAAAGAAAAAAAGACAGTTGTTAGTTTTTCATGGTTAGGATAGGTCTTGTGAGTGAAGAATTCAACCTCATAGACTAAGTCCACCAACCGAGATCAATTAATTAAAACTAATTAATACACTGTCACTTTCTAATAAAATTAGTTTCTCTTAATTTTATAAAATTGATTTTACTATTTAAATAATTTTAGTTTAAAATAAGTAAATTGGGAAGGTTATCTCTTGGTATGCATTTATTAATACATAATTAATATTTCTAGAAAAAAAATTATGTAATCAATTGTGAAGAAATGAATAAAAAAAGAGAGAGTCACAATTAAGGCGAAAACACGTGGTTTTGTTAATGTTGTGTTGAGGTAAAGGAATGATGCTATTTTGTTTTCTATTTGGATACGAGGGAAAAGAGCTACATTTTATATATTTCAGTGGGTTTTGAGATGAAATATCAAATTTCTTTTGACACTATTAAGGAAATATATGGTAAATGTGAAACGTAAGAATGAAGTAAGGAAGGAGAATCACAAACAAAAAGTTACAAAGGGAAGTAACTTGTGTAGAGTAACAAGACAGAGATTGTCCAACATGAAACATGTGAAACCAAATTCATGTTACTGTGGTGAAACCTATACATAAAATACTCAGATGAATCAACCACTCAGAAATATACACAAATGAGTTTTAGAAATATACACGATGATAAACAAATGAGAAAACGTCTAAACAAACAATGAAAACTAAAATAAAAATCCTTAAAGGAATCCGATACATGTATCTCAGACCAAATATAATAATACAGGAAGCTTAATTTGAAATATAACATTTCTAACTCAACCTACAACACTAACCATACACACAAATCATTGGTGGATGAATTTTTATTTACTTTCTTTTCTATACATTCAGTGGCGGTTTTGACGATAAATTTTAGAGGGACCAAAATAATATACTCAAAATTTATATATGTTCTGAAGATGAGTGTTAAAAAAAATCATGATCTATCTCTAATTCAACAACTTCAAAATAGGTAAAGAATTTAAAATATGAAAAAAAAAATTAAATTTGTCTTGTTTTTAACTTTACCGGTATCTTTCTTCTTATCATTTAAAAAATAATAATCTATTCTTTTATTCTTTATCCATATACCCTTTTTTAAGTTTAAATTTTTTTAATTTTTTAAATCAAAATTTAATAAGAAATGAAGAGACTTAATTATTAAAAGAAAAATTTATGATAATCGAGTCACAGTTAACATAGTCATGAAAAAACATATAAGATATAACTTTTCCTTTTATATTCATAAAAAGTTAAATCTATACAACACTTATGAAATGAAAAATATTATTTATTACACTAATATTTCACTATTAAGTGAGACAAATAGAAAGTTATTGCTTTTATCTTCAATAATGAAATAGAACATATGACAAACAAGAATAGAAATAATGAGTTTGTATCTAAATTCATATCTTTCTTCAAAAACAAAAGAAAACATGTGAGAATATAATAGGTGAGAAACTCAAAGATAATGAAAGAGAATATAAAAAATATCTCAATAATTTATTTATTATTTATTATATTTAATTTTATGCTTTATTATTTATTAACATTAAATTTTATCTATAACTATGTATAAAGATGAGTCTCTCTTTTATGTCTAAAATTACTTCTTCCTAATCTATCATCTACAATATAATTATTTATTTATTTTTAAACACTAACTGTTATTTCTACATGTTTTCTATAAAACTATTCTAACAACTATTTTATTATTTTATATGCATTAAGAGTTCTTTTCTTTTCTTTCCTCCCCCTATTCCACTCTGTTTTTAATAAATGTAATTTTACTTTGTATATCAACCTAATGATGTTACAATATCATTACCTACTAATATAATATCATATATATTTAGAAAATTCATACACACAGACACGACAATATATCTATTTATGCTAGTATTTTATAAAAGAAATAAAATTTTCCTAAATTTAATTTATATTATATATAATTTTAAAAAAAAATTAAAAATCTAGGGGGAGCCATGGCCCCCTTACAGGAACACGTTTACAATATGTTCACTTAAAGTATTTATTCGTTAGAGGGATGAGACAAGAATGATTTGAGGATGATTGAAGTGTTCACTTGTAGATATTTGAAAAAGAACATAAAGAAAGAATCGAAAATAAAGAAAGAATCGAAAGATTCCATTATCTTCCCATCCTCTCTCATATGTAAAAATTTGAAGATGATTTGTGTAAGATTACCATAATGCCCTCAATTATTTTTGTTGTTGTATTAATTCAAGTTGATTGACGTGCATGTTTTCTTAATTTATATAAATTAATGACGCCAATCATAACTAATAGTGTTGCATAATTATGATAATAATGTAAAAATGACTTTTAAAATTATGTTTCCAATAATAATTAATATCTCGAATTTTTAAATTGTTTAGCAACAAAAATTTCAATATGTGAATATATTGTATTTTATTATGTTTTTATTAAAATAAGGGTTACATATGTTTTTGATTCCTTAACTTTCATAGTGTGTTTGGATCCACATGAGTATTATTCATGCGAATGGAAAGCGAGTTGCAGACGTATTTGGCTCTACTGATTTGCACTGATTTGAGAGGATGGATTTGCACATGAGTTGCAGATTAGCACTCTCTAAAATGAAGAGAAAGGCAGGAAAAGACAACTCATCATGTTAAAATTACTTCATTGTCCATGTGTTAAACAATTTAATTTACTTATATTTATTACTTTCTTTTTTTATTTATATATATATATATATATATATATATATATATATATATATATATATATATATATATAATATATATACATATAATTATATATTAATTATATGTATATTATAATACTAGAATATATTATAAAAATAATATATATAATAATCATTTTATATATACATAATAATAATAATTATATATATATATATTTAATTATTATTTTTTAAATATTAATAATTATTATTATAATAATTAGTATTATATAATAATAATAATGATATTATTATTATTATTCAAATAAATATTTTTTGTAAATGAATTAATTATATAAAATAAAATAACTTTAAATAAATGTAATAAATATTTTATATTATAAATTATTTCAAGTTATCATTGAGAATAATAATAATTTATTTTAAGTTATTAATGATAATATCAATAAATTATATTTTTCTAATTTTAAATGACATTTTTAATCTTATTTTAATATCATTTCTTCTATTTACATTTAAGGGTAAAATGGTAATAATATAATTTACTCTATTAAAAATTATAATTTATTAAATTTTATCAATCATATCATATACAAACTTTCATCAATTTTCCACTCAAATCATACAATTTTTTTCTTAATCTAAACAACCTCATCTTTACCTATAAATCAAGGCACATCCACTCTCTCAAAATCCACACCTCAATCCAAACACAACACCAGTGAAAGTTTGAATTAGTCTCTCCTAGAAACTTTAAACCAATTTAGTCCCTCGTCTATTTAAATGCGTGAATTTAGTTTTTTAAATAAATTTTTTTAAGTTTATTTGACATTTCAAAGGCGTTTCTCAATTAACATTGAAGCATAAATGTGTCTTACACTGGGTAAACAAACTCAAATATTATCATGAAACACATCTGAAATATCAAATAAACTTTACCAAATCTTGTTGAAAGGACTAAATTCATGCTTTTCTAAAGTTGAAAGACTAAATTTGACTAAAGTTTTCAAGGGAGACTAATTTCAATTTTCACTAAAAGTTAAAGGAACAAAAAGATATTTAACCCTTAATTTTTTTTTTAATTTGTTCATTAAATATTTTTATAAAATAAATCTAACTCATCTAAATATAATTTTAGATTATTTTCAATATTAAGGACAATTTGGTAATCTTACTTTTCTTTCAATTAAACTTAAATTTTAATTTATCACATCAATTAAATAACTCACAAACTTTTATTTTAAATTCACTCACTTTTACCTCTAAATTAGGGATGGCAACGGGGCGGGGCGGGGACGGGTTTCGCTATCCCATACCCATCCCCGCATAAAAAATTCATCCCCATCCCCATACCCAAACCCAACGGGTATCAAACTTTTTTCCCATCCCCATCC
>Ga0214544_1008780_pt1 | contig 16460 bp, 11 predicted proteins | sample CNSS3metaG_FD_160074 | JGI IMG/M metagenome (GOLD analysis project Ga0214544, IMG submission 160074) | Root nodule microbial communities from cowpea collected in UCLA plant growth center, Los Angeles, California, USA - CNSS3 | ecosystem: Host-associated > Plants > Roots > Nodule | place: USA...
AATGGAGATATGGCGGGAACGGGTATTATGGCGGGTATATGTACATCCCCATACCCATCCCCATATCCAACTGAAAAAGTCGGGGATTCCCCATACCCATACCCATACCCATACCCAGTCAATGCGGGGATTCCCCGTCAAAACGGGGACGGGTTCGGACAATACCCACGGGGACGGGTTTATTTGCCATCTCTAATGGTAATGGTAGTAAAATCATGAAGAGGGAGAATACAAGGATGCAACAATCAATCACCAAATTAATTCATAAAGATAAAAAATAAAAAATAAAAACTCCTATTAACTCATATGTTATTGTATTCCCAATAAAAGAATTAGAAAGAGGTTTGAGGTGTTTCCATTAAAATGAATTATGAAGTGAATTGAGTTATTTCCATTAAAAAATCATGAAACGAATCAAATAATGATAATAGCTATTGCTAACTGAAAACAAATTCATGACATTACAACAATCTCAAAATACAGACTAAAATGATATATGTTTGGACATATTTTTATAAGATAAAAATTTGCTGTTTTAGAGAGGAAAGGGAAAAAATTGCTTGTGGAGTTGGTAGAATAGAAAAATGTTCTCAAATGGTGCTGTTTTAAAAAAAATAAATCAAAAGAACTATTTGGACATTATTTTTTTAATTAGTACTTTTAGTGATTTATGGTGGCAATTCAGTATTTGGAGCTTTTGAGGATGGAAAAAGAAGTTTTGGATTCTTTAGGATGTGAATTGGATTATGGTAAAGTGAAATTTTCTCTTCTATTTGGTTGATCTGGTAATGAAAATCTTATTGTAAATTATTTTTCAGGACTTCACTAAATATCAAATTATTGTACTTCCTCAAAATTTACACTAACCATATTTATTATTTTTTATAGTTACATAGATATATATATATATATATATATATATATATATATATAATAATCGATTGTGGATATTTTTATTTACTAAATTACTATAGCACATGTCTATATAATCCATTATACATTTCATAATTGATTAAGTCAAAATTCTTAACATTTTTTTTTTCAAGGACATGATTCATTATTGTTTCTACCTGGTCGATTGTGTCATTTTTAAAATCATAATGTTTAATATATGATGTATTTTTTTATATTTATTTTTTTAAAGGAAACTTTGATAATTACTAGAATTATATGATTATAATCTATATTTTATTCTTTTAAATCAATCATAATTATTTTCAAAAACTATGTTCTATTTTTTTTTCCTTTATTACGTTTTACTCTAATTCTCCTTTTATTTTTCATTTCTATTTTATTTTCGTTGCAAAACTCATAAAGTAGAGTTTTTAATTTATATTTTATGAATCTTATCATATTACGTAATTTATATTTTCTTATGTAAGTTTCTTACAAGACTTCATTACGATAGACGATTTGCACTTTAACCTAAAATTAGTTATTATGAAATATGTCTAAGAAACAAATATTGTTTTTCATACAAAAATATATTTCTTTTTAATTCTTATGACTCAAAATCTTAAATTTATTGTTATATCAACAATTATATCGAAAAATTCTACAAAATTCAGCATTTTAAAAAACTTGTGGAGAAGTTTAGTCAAACTTTGATTCATTGGAGATATCTAGGTCACAACTAAAACTCTAAACAAACGTGTTTCGAGTGATTTTTGGTTTATTCGAGAGAAGAATAAGGACAACATTCTGTAAACCAAAACATGATATTCACTTTTGTTAAAAGTTATAGATTTTTTTTTTTGAATAGATAATTAAAATATGTTTTTAGTTCCTAATTAGACATGAAATTGGAATTCATAATTGTTTCAAATTTTGATATATTTTAATCTCAAAATTTCAAAATTGGATAGATATAATTATTTTAACTCAACGACGTTAAAGTTTTCATATATATAAACGGCGTTCCAGACTGACATTTAAACTAGAACATGTCAGATGGTATAAACAATTCAAACGTCAGCTTGAAACCTCATTTGACATGTTATCGCAGTTGGATTATAAAGACTATATCTATTAACTTTTAAAACTTAAGACCAAATTATATCAAAGTTTGAAATAAAAATAAATTTCAATCTTACATCAGGATTTAGAGACTAAAACATATTTAATGATTCTATTTATTTATGATATGATGAAAACGATGCAAGAGACCAAGAAAATAAAGACAAGAGAAAAGGATGTCACAGGCATTACCTACCTCGCATTAAGCTCTGTGACCAACTTCAAATACACTTCACTGAACAAATGATTAGCGCCAGAGGTTTTTTCTAACATCTCAACTTGGCAGATACCAATGCTCCAACTGAAGTTTCACACCCTTCAAAATATCCATCACTTGCAAAACCCACATTTCTTAGCAGGCCAATGCAGAATCCATCGTGCAACAGTTTTGACAGCAGAAGAAATTTATATGCTAAAATAAGAAAACGTTGCAGAAGATTTATATGTACCATTCTATATAAACAAATACCACATTTGTTCTTTCAATGGTACAAGGTAAGAGGTTTATCTGACATGCATAATTCCAACTACAGTGCATAGCCCTCCGAAGAGAAAACAGATGCCTGTGACAAACAACTAAAAAGAATCCATCCTATGCTAACTTAAGAGATAAATATTAAAACACCATGAGACTTTGACAATGTCACATTGGACCTAAAACTCCAGCACCACCACCAACCATCACATGTATATATTCCACACTTCTCAAAAGTAACTGACGCAAGAATAAATTCAATGAATGTATTAAGTTTGCAAGGAAGAAAAAAAAAAAGGGTTGGTCTGAACAAACCTATTCTCAATACCCCCAACTATATAATTTTTCTCTTTTAAAAGTTCCTCATTCCAGCCTTGTCCCCTGTCTCTGTTCAGGAAGAAAAAGGTAGGGACAAAGGGTGAGGAGGAAAAACCACCACAGTGCTAACCAGCAAGAATTGTTAGCCTATTCTTTCATAGCTTGCATGGAATGAGACATGTACTGGAACATATTCCCAGCAATCAATAGCTGGAGGACCACAATACTCATCATCTACACCATCAACCGCCGACGACGACAACTTTCAGCGACCAGTCTTTGCGCGTTTCATTCCACTGGAGTTGAATGGAGACACACTGCCACTTGGCCCTGGACTCTCTTCTCTGAAATTTGAATTCAGCATAGCAAGTTCACGCAACTGCTGCCTCTTGATGTAGTCCTGTGACTCCTCCTGCATTTTTCAAACGTTCACATCCATCATAAAATCAAAATTTAACCACTGAGATGAAACACCAAACTAGTAGTCCAAATTACAAGTTAAGAACAGAAGAAAAAAGGTATCTTTATGCTCTCTGTTTGGAAAAGTGAAGTTGAACAAACAGTTGGTACACTCTGCATAACAGATAAAGATATAGTGACTGAGCATACCACAGGCTTGAGCAGTTCTTCGATAATTTCCTGAGCCTGTCTCAGCCTTATTTCAACAACATTGGCAGGTAAGTCAGCCTCAATCAAAATGTGCAGTGGTTCATTGAGATGCTCATAGCCTGGTCTTCCTCTTAATTTCTCCTCCTTAAAAATGAAAAATAAAAAGCAATATCAGTTGATACAATACATGTATGATTGAGTATATAGATCATTCAAGAGTGCATTGCAAATAAAATCTAGAAAACTATGTTATCTTCATTACCTTGTCTGGGTCCTTTATTGATCCTTTCCCCCTAATATACACGCGACAACCAGTAGTAGCTTCCACACGTTTCAAAGAATTGCCTCTAGGCCCCAGAAGCCTTCCAACAAAATTGAACTGATGCAATAATGACCAATATACTTGTATTAGTTAAACATGGTAGATATTTCAGTTCCAGAAAAGATAAAAACAGCTGTCTGATTATGTTATCAGGTATGAGTTTGTATAATAGGCCTTTGTATAAAAGCTTACATTGGGATATGTATCTACCGGAATTTCCAAGCGCAATATCCTCTTAACAGTGAATGAACTAGGACTTGCAGGTGCACTTTGCCAGTCCATTGTCATTCCAGGGGGTCCACACAACCTCTGTTTTTTACAGAGAAAGCAATGTTGATTATAGAAGTTACAAATGACCATGTTAAACAACAAAATCAAAAGATAATTTTTTTCGTTATAAAAACATAAATCAATAAGCAGCTAGCATTTTCAATCTCATGATGAACCAACGAATCAGGAAATTCTACAAGTTTGAATGAATGAGGGAATCAAAGAGATGAAAATGCAGAAAAGGCACTAAAGAAGCAGCTGTCAAAATTTTCTGCTAGTCACATAGTATAATACTTTGCTATCATGAATAATAACACAAATACAGGATCACTCAGATTTTTTGTTGGATTTCATAAAGCAAGGAAGACACCATCATCAAACTGTTAGCATTACAAATTATTGGTTGAAGAGAAGACTCAATCCCTTAGTTTGCTTGAATCATATTCAAACAGAGTCTAAGGTTACATATCAAGCATTGATTCACTGGTATATACCAATCTTACATCATGTAAAAACTTGCATCCCATTTTTATGCAAGTTTATGCCTTGTCTAGAGTGTTAACATGAACATCTAATTCCAAAACACATAAAAACATATAAGAACAGCTTATATGTATGATAGACATGTACCAACACACAATACAAGAAGATCATCATCATTAAATGACAAAACACCATCATCATGGGACAAAGCAGGCATTGATGCGATTCAGTGAGTTATGTGACTAACGTCAAATATTGACACATGAAATATTGAACAATAAGCTAATGCCAATATTTAACACAGATCTTTGAATCGGATTACATCATCAATTGAATGCCTTAGTTCCTACATGGGTGGGAATTACCTCTTTTCTTCAGGACCTCAATCATAGAGTAAGGGTGTACTTAGAATTAGGGTATCATATGATATGGCATAAGCGAGTGGGTAAGAGTTTAGGAGAATTTATAAAATAGTTTATGATATGTCCATTCGATTATCTCAATATGCTCTTCAGGATAGCTTGTAGAAATTACTTACAACTTAAATGAATTTTTTTAAGCCAATTTCCTCTTCAAATAAAGAAGTAACTTCTATGCAAGTGATTACTAGAATTGTTTACCTAAATCCATCCTAGATGTGGTGTATAAGCACTTAAGTCCTATATGGGTAAAATTCTCCAAAATCAGTCATAGGAGAACAAAATCAAGGAGGTAAAATGAATTGAGTTTTTCGCATAAGCCAAAGGCAATTTATGCACTTAACTTTTGTAGAAGCTCTTTCATTTAACTTCTCCACAAGCTAAAGCACATAAAGCTTTTTTCTTCGCATCACCTTTGAAAGCTATGGCATTTTTTGAAGGTGAATCTTTTATTTGGATGGTGGTACATAACAGGATAGGATTAATATGAATTATTTGTTACAGAACTGCAACCCTCACAAAACTCTATATATCCCAAACTCTATATACTCTGACTATGAGAAAAACAGACTTCAATTTCTGTGGGGTCAACCGAAGTGGAAGCTTTTTGGTATTTATGGTCAATTTAGGTTTGTACACTTGTCTGAAACATTCTCTATTTTCTAACTGTAGATCCTTGAGAGATTTAAGGAGGCAAGGGTCTTTGGCAACATGCAATGTTTACTGCTATTTGGTGCCTATATGGAAGAGGATGAATGTCAAAATTTTCATTGGTAGTTACTTGCATTGTCGTATTTTATGGGATAAATAGGTTTTCTTAAATTTTTTTAGCAGATGGATAATTTAGAGGAGTGCACCTTGGGTGGATATTTCAATAGAGCTTAAATGAAATGATTCCTTGATCTTCTCCAATCTCTTTTTGGAGGACATGGTAACATCCACTCTGGTACTCACACATGTACACACACTTGATTGCTTTTGATGCTGAATTCAAGGAATGGATGATGAATATTTTCAAAAATTCCTAAAGTTAGGAATTAGACTAAACAAACATTGTAGGCATTTATATTAGCTAGTTACTACATAGTATCCAAATGCTTATCGACACATATGTATGATATACTCAAATAATATAAGGAAAAAAGTTTAGGATGTAAAGTTCAGATGCTACAATTGATAATTTAAATGCAGTCACCTCCTGCTGAAGGCTATTCCATCCACCCAAACCAGTCCCACTGACATTGGACATAAGGTTTGAAGAAGCCATAGGACTAGGGCTTCTATGCCGAAGTCTATCGAAGTCACCAAAACCTTGGTTGGATAACATTCCAGAGACTCTTAATATTTCTGCACATGAAAAATAATTTAAATGAGAAACCAATGCATAGTGTCAAAAATCAAGACACAGTCAGTGATGAATTATCTCAGAAAATATTTCATTCAAATGTGGACATCATTTGCAGTAAACCGTATCACAGAAAGACCAAAGGAAGCAAATCGACAAGCCTTAAACATTTGGAAGGAAGTCTAGCGAAGTCAACAGTCCCAATGTTAATGGCACCAGCATTCTACACGCTATTTACAAACCAAGCTCTTCTCCAAGAGTGAAAAGCCATGCCAAACACTTCAATTCAGACATTTTCAATTCCTTACACTGAGAACACCTTCAAGAGTACATGCTTTGCAAAGATGGGATTTTTACCCAAGTCCGCAAGTAAAAAGAATGCATAATCTGTTCAAATTCAAATTATCCCACGAAAAGATATTCAGGACTATGAAAATCAGAGAAATATTATATCTCGCCATTAAATTAATCACCGGCTGCATAAGCTTAACACTGTGAAGGTACATTTCATCCAACATTCAGACACCATCCAACAGGGGATACATATAACCAAATTTTAATTCAATTTGAATGAGTCTTTTGATAAAAAAAATCAGTATCAAGTGAAGTGCGAAGGGATGGTGCAACCACAATGATGATGGATGACAGGAAGAGGAATCAATGCACGATCAACTCTATCGTTGGTTTCCATTGTCCAAGACTATTGACACAGATAAAAGGTTTGTGACACGATCTGACACACACACATCAAGCATGCTTCAATAAACAAGAAGAGAGCAAAAACAATAAGGGATAGATCCACAAACAACAAAAGACCTTGATTTAGGAGGCGGCTGCATATGGGAAGCGCTTGCATGAAGGGTCCAAGCTTCTGATGTTCTGCCAGCAACTCTGATAGGTACTGACTGCAAAAACAAGAACCACCCTTTGCTTTTGTGAATCAAGAACACACAAATTCATCCAAGGCAAATCAAACAGACAGGGCCAAATCCAAAGGGTGTTCCACCGAGAGTCCAAGATTGTGTCTTTTTCCAGTTTTGATCTCAAAAACATCACAAGAAAAAAAAAAAAAACCAACCCACCTGTCCACGTCTGGATTGCTCCTAATCTGAGGAGAAGCAGCTCTAGCAGGAGAGAAGTTGGGATTGTACAAGCCTGACATGGCTCACTTTTTCTTAGTTTTCCTCAAGGATTGGAAGAAAAAAACCACCAGCCCCCAAAAAAAAGTTGAAAAAGAAGGTTTAGTTGGTGTAGTTCTTGCAGAAGAAAAAGGGGATACAGAGCACCATCAATTAAGGGGGGTCTGTAATAAGGAGAAAAACGAAAAAGGGTGGACAGTTCTCTCTGAATTTTACACAAAAGGAAGCAACAAATAATTATTTATTTATTTCCTTTTTCTTTCTATTCTCTCTCTGTCTTAGTCTTAATATTTCTCTTTTTCTGCCTTTTTTTCTAAACTAATATATTTTCCTTGTCCACAGGCTGCCTTGTAAAAAACAAATACAAAAACAAAAAAGTTGATGACAGTCCTGAAATGGAAGGAGGGATCTTTATAAGGAAACAACAGTATCCAGCTAAAGTCTATGCAGTAAAAGGTTACTAGATTTTGTCTGTGACAGTAAAAGAAAATTCACAGCGACCAAGGCAGTGAAGTGTATTTTTTTCACTCAACGACATACCATACAACTGTATATACAAAAATCTTAAAGTGGAACAGTTTTCATGGTATGAAAGTGAAGTGGTTAAGGTAACGTAGGTTTGATAGGAGTGGAAAAAGGTAAAGGGTATATAGGGTACAACAAAAACAACAAGTTGAGACGCGTGTTAGGCATGCAGAGAATCATAGGTGTAATCTAATCAATCTAATGTTAGTGTTTTGTATGCAAATACTACAAAGAAACTGTAGACTTAACAGTGTTTTGGGAGAAGAGAAAACGCAAAATGTGAATGAATCAATGGCCAACGATAATGATGTTTGCCAACGCGGTCTTAGCTGGACCGTAACACTGCACACTCTCTTACAAATCTACCTCACCATACACACTCAACTACGTCGTTTTGAAGCTCCATCCATCTCAACAACGTCAATCCTTGTTTTTCCACATTATTATTATAATATTAGCATTACATAATGTTACAAAATTCTTGTTCTTCACTTGAATAATGTTATCATTGAATTACGCTTCTATTCTGTTCCCTCTCTATTTTGATTGAACAAACACACACCCTTCTAATTTTCTCATCATTTTTGTTTTTAAGATCCTCATAAGATAGCAATGGTTTCATTAAATTTGACTTTGCATTTATAGTATGTTATGCATCTGCACCTACCTGTAATAAATAACCCTACCTGGTGCTGTTAGAGCCATTTTTGTTGCTCTCATTCATACCATTATTTGACCCTTGGGGAATGAAGATGCTGTGGAATACATTGTCTCTATTCACTATAAGCCATTCCATTTTCTTGTATTTTTTTATTGCATAGTATCAGTTTCCAATCTTTGCATTATGTCTTCTTCCTTCTAATAATTTGGTGAACTTTTTCTAGTGTACGAGTTTTGGAAAACACTCTAAACTTAATTTCTGTTTTACCCTTTTTTTTATTACATTTTCTGGGTCTGGAAAAGGTGTCAAAAAAAAAAACCTTTGACTCCCTTCTACGACGAGTTTCATGTCATAATTCACAATAAATTATTAGGCTGTATGAATGCTTTTTGCTTGAGTATATACTATTTTTACCTACCTTTTTCCTTCTTTTGATAATTTTGCATTTATTTTTCTAGATGTCGTATATGATAAGGATAAATCGATCTATCTAACTACATACAATAAAAAGTTTAAAAGATATCAATGTACCTAATCCAAGGACTTCAAAAGTTCAAATCAAATCCTTCAAAAAAAAAAAGAAATCTTTTTCAATTTTCCTTTTTCTTACAGATGAATTAATAAAAATACCGAAGGGAAGTGTATTAAGATTTTAATATTAAAGATAAAACAAAAGATGGTAGGGGCAGAGTAGGGAAAAGAGGTTGGTGTTGTAAACTATAGAAGTGTCCACAAGCAGAAGAAGACAATGTACAAGGTGGGCCATTGTTTTAACTGAATGCTTCACTGCCTCTGACTCAATTGGCCGTAGGAGAAGAATCCTAAGATGTTTTATGCAATAAAATAGAAAAATACACCATTTTCTTTTGCCCTTTGATTCCTTTCTCCCACAGGGCATGTGTGTGTTTCAGTCTTTCTCAAAAAAACCAAAGTAAAAAAAATAATTCACAATATTGTATTTTCTTAGTAAGGGTGGCAAGAAAAAATTCATGGACTTTTTAGTTAAAGGGGAAAAGAATATTTCTTTGTTATTTTTGGTAATAAATAGTAGTAGGGAGGGGATGGTCCATTGGTCCCAACTTCATCAGGCAAATTGACACACTTAAATAAATTTTCCTTTTTCTTTTTATGCATTTATACTGTCTATTTATTTATTTATTTATTTATTAGTTTTTTGGTTTGAGAAATTGAAGTGAAAAGTAATATATTTTGGAAGTGAATTAGAAAGATAGGAGATAATAGAAGAGAGTGAGAGTGAGAAACAATGATCCCAACTAACAATAGACTTTTTGTTTGAGAAATAATAGGATGAGTGAAGAAAAAGTGGCTAAACAAAGTTTGGGTTCAGAATAGTCTGACAAGATTCGGACAGGTCATGTCTTCCCAATTGAATAGGTTGTGGTCAGGAGTAACATCAGTACTAAAAAATATTAACAGCTTAGTAAAAACTAACATTTTTCATTCTTGTCTTTGTTTTTCAGTTTATTTATAATTTCAAATTTTGGTTTTTCTTCTATTAGTATAAAACTATTCTCGGATGGCATGTTGCTTTATGTTTTGTTTACATTAATAAAAAAGTAAAAATTGATTAACAATTTGATTTTTATATTTAAGGTTATGGTTTATTTTCATTTTTATATTTTTTACTTAATTAATTTTTATTATATGATAAATATAATTAATTTAGTCTTTTGTGTTAAATATAAGAAAATGATAAAATAAGACTGCGTTTATTACTATTTTTAAAACTTTATCCGGCAAAATAATTGCAATAATTAGCAAAATATTATTCTGCCTTTTGTTTTATTATTTATTTTTAAGATTTAAAATAATGTTTTAATAAAAACAATATTTTAATGCTTTTGTGACCAAACAGATAAATTAAGAAAAATTATGCAAAAAAATGTGACAACAACTTTGTGATTATTAAATTTGGATTTGGATTTGAAAATGAATTTGAGGGAGTAGAAACACTGATTTTAAAGAAAAGATAAATAAAAGTAAAATTATTTATTTATATTATGGAAAAATATGTGAGAAGTGAAGGAATAAGAGTCTTGTGAGTGATGTGATTAGTTTGATAGGTTAAAAAGAATATAATTAAAAATTTGTAAAATAAGTTTTATCATTCTGTCTAAAAAAAATTTTAAAATAAAATGGTTATTTTAAATTATTATTATTATTTTAGGGATTCTTCTTCTTTCTCGGTTTCTACTTCTTTTACAGCATAGAACTTCCAATGAAAGATCACCATAAAAGTTCCATCACCACAATGAGGAGAAACTATTTTGTATAAAAAAAGGAATGAGAAGAATCAATTTTTCATTCACATGCACCACAAAAAATTGATTGTCTGTGAAAGGAGAGCGAGGAAAATCATTATTTGTCCAGATATGAACATTAAGAGTGGATCTCCCACAAAATTACTTTAAGAAATCTCACCAACAACTACAGCAAACTCACACGTCTTTACTCAGTCTCAGATCTTTGCACACCTTTACACTACACACCATCATAGAGTCTGTGCACCGACCTTCTTTACAAATCAACTAGAGACAACACAACAACCACAATACAGAATGAAAACAACACGTCATTTTACACGCCTTCACCCAGTCTTAAATCTGGGCACACCTTCGCATAACTTTACACACCATCACAGAGTCTGCGCACCGACCTTCTTCACAAGCCAACTAGAGACAATGCAACACTACAATACAGAGTGAAAACAACAAGTCACACACACCTTCATCTAGATCTCAGATCTTTACACACATTCATACAATTTTACACACCATCAGAGATACTATGCACCGACCTTCTTCACAAACCAACTAGAGACAACACAACAATCACAACACAGAGTGAAAATAACAAGTCATTTCACACACCTTTGCATAACTTTACATACCATCACAGAGTCTGCGCACCGACCTTCTTCACAAGCCAACTAGAGACAACGCAACACCACAATACAGAGTGAAAACAACAAGTCACACACATTCACCCAAATCTTAGATTTTTGCACAGCTTTTACAAAACTTTATACACCATCATAAAGTCTGCGCACCGACCTTCTGCACAAATCAACTCAAGACAACACAACAACTACAATACAGAGTGAAAACAACAACTCAGTAAAACCTAACATTTTTTCATTCTTGTATTTTTTTTTATTTATAATTTCAAATTTTAGTTTTTTCTTCTATTAATAAAAAACTACTTTTGATCATTATCATAAGGCATGTTACTTTAAGTTTTGTTTAGATTAATGAATAAAGAATTGATTCATAATTGAACTTTTATATCTAAGGCTATTGTTTATTTGTTATTTTTTTATTCGATTAATTTTATTTATATGATAAATATAATCAATTTAGTCTTTTGTGTTAAAGTAAAAAATGTCTGACATCTCCAAATGGTATTACTGTCATTGTAAAAGAAGAGTCAAATTAGTATCATTTAAGAAAATATTAAAACTCAAATAAATAAAAAATAATATAGAGAAGAAACTGTCTAATAAATCTACATATACAAACCAAATAAAGAAAGAGTCATGGAATTCTTTAAATTAAGTAAAGTGAGTGGAAAATAAAGTTTTTAGACTGAAAAAAGAATGTCTGAAAAGTGATAGAAAAATTTAGAATAAATTTAATTGACATCATAGAAAAAATTTGGTTGTATATTATTATCTTTAAAAATAATTTATAAATAATTTAATGTAAACAATAAATTTTAAAAAATGTAAATCGAAGTTAAAATTGAATTTAAATTAAAATAAAAAATTATTATAAATCTTTGATGAACAAAAAAAACATATGTTATAATAAAAATATATTTAGCTAAATTGTTAAAATTTAAATAAATTAATTTCATTTTGTTTACTATTTTTTTAACATAAAACATATATTAAGTATCAATTTAGCTGATTTTCAAAAGGTTCTTTCTACAATGGATTTCTGATTTAATGATAAGGGTAATTTTTTTATTTTTTTCTGATTATATATAAAATAAAAGTTAAAAATATTATCTTATTTTCTTATTAGGCTTTGATATCTTCACTATTTCTCCCTGATCATGTTTCTTGGAAACAAGTAATACATAACATTAATTTACAGCCTACCAAAAATTCTTGCTAGTCTCAAATACAATTAGATAAGTAACCTGAATCAGTAAAATTTAATTCAATGATTTTCCTTAACAAAAACGAGAAAAAATAAAACAACTCTTCATCTTTTTACTTTCCAACTCATTTTAATGAAATTTTTGGTTAGTGTCACTAAAAATAAAATAAAATAACATATTTCTTCTTTTCTTTTCTTTTCTTGGTAACTGTAAGTGCATACCATATTATGAAGAACTAACATTATTCTGAGCCAACTCAAACTTAAATCTATAATGTTCAATCTAATTAACTTTACTCCATTTAGTGATTCGACCAAAATTGACCCAATTAATTTTAGTTTTAATACCATGCATGATTAAAAAGTTAACAAATTTGCCCTAAGTAACAATTTATAATGGAATGATGATGTACCAAACTTTTACATGATCAATTAATGTAGTTTAATTATTTTAAATAATACATACGCCAAGAAAATTATAAAATAAATAAAACATATATTTTTAATCTTTATAACTTACTCTACTTTTAACATTTGCTCTTTACACAAGGGATTGATTGTAAGTTAACTTTATTAATTTCTTCAGATAAGAAAATGATAAAACAAGACTGACTGCGGTTATTACAACTTTTAAAACTTTATCCGGCGTAAATTTGCAATAAATAGCAAAATATTACTCTGCCTTTTATTTTGTTATTTATTTTCAAAATTAAAAAAAAAATGTTTTAATACCAAACCAAATAAAATAAGAAAAACTATGGAAAAAATGTGACAATCGGTGATTACTAAATTTGGATTTGGATTTTAAGGTGAATTTGAGAGATTATAAACACCAATTTAAAAAATAAATAAAATAAATGAAAGTAAAATTGTCTATATTATGAAAAAATATGTGAGAAGTGAAGGCATAAGAAATTTGTGAGTGATGTAATTAGTTTGATAGGTTAAAAAAATAATTAATAAAATTTAAAGACAAGTTTTACATGTCTAAAAAATAGTTTGAAATAAAATGTTTTAATTGATAAAATTATATTAAAATAAAATAAGATCATTATCATTATTATTTTAGGGATTTCTTCTTCTTTTTCGGTCTCTTCTTCTTTTTAAAGTATAGAAATCGTAAGAAAAAATCATCATAAGAGTTCTACCACCACAATGAGAATAAACCATTCTTTATAAAACAAGGATGAGAAAAATCAATTCTCCACTCACATGCAATACAAAAAACCAATTGTATGTGAGAAGAGAGTGAGGAAAATCATTTATCGTTCATATATGACCATTATGAGTCGATTATCCCTTAGGATTACTTTAGGAAATCTTGCCAACAACTGCAGCAAAGTCATGCACTTTCACTCAGTCTCAGATCTTTGCACACCTTCACTCAATTTTACCCACCATCACAGAGCCTGTGCACTGACCTTCTTCACGAATCAACTAGAGACAACACAACAACCACAATACAGAGTAAAAACAACACGTCACATATCTTCACCCAGATCTCACATCTTTGCACACATTCGCACAATTTTACACACCATTGTAGAGCATGCGTACCGACCTTCTTCACAAACCAACTACAAACAACACAACAACCATAATACAAAGTGAAGATAACATGTCACGTCACACACCTTCACCCAGTCTCAGATCTGGGCACACCTTCGCATAACTTTACACTCCACCAAAGAGTCTGCGCACCGACCTTCTTCACAAGCCAACTAATGACAACACAACACCACAATACAGAGTGAAAACAATATGTCACACACATTCACCCAAATCTCATATTTTTTTCACAGTTTTGCACAACTTTACACACCATCATAAAGTATGCGCATGTCCTTCTTCACAGACCAACTAAAGACAACACAACAACCACAATACAAAGTGAAAACAACAGCTCAATAAAATCTAGCATTTTTTCATTATTGTATTTGTTTTGTTTTTTGTTTATTTGTAATTTCAAAAATTGGGTTTTCTTCTATTAGTAAAAAACTATTTTTGATAATCACAATTAATTCTTAGAAGACATGTTGCTTTAGGTTTTGTTTAGATTAATGAAAAAACAATTGATTCATAATTTAATTTGTATATCTAAGGTTATGGGTTATTTTTATTTCTATATTTTTAATTCGATTAATTTTCATTATATGATAAATAAATATAATCAATTTAGTTTTTGTGTTAAAGTTCATGCTCTGACGTCTCCAAGTGGTGTATCAATGTCCATAGAACTTTCAAAACGGGTAACTCGGCTCGACTCGGTTCGACCCACCACGGATTGATGATTTAGTGAGCCAACCCAACCCGGCTTACTTTTTAGCGAGCCAAAAAAATTCAAACCCGGTCCGACCCACCACGGGTTGGCGGGTTAAACGAATTGGCTCACAGGTTCACTTAATTAAAAAAAAATTATTTTTTTATTTTTTTCCAGTCAAAACTAAATTGTAATTCTAATTAAAGTCTAAATAAACTTTAATATAATTCAAATACAAACCAAAATAAAAGAAATACAAATTATTTATGTGTTGGATAAAAAAACATCGTAACATGACCCAACTGTAAAGTTCAACTTAATAAAAAAATATATAAACACTTGTGTGACCCTTTTATTTACGGGTTGGTAAGCCAACCCGGTTCAGCACGGGTTCAACCCGGATGAGTCGGGTTCTAAATGAGTCGGGTCAAAAATCAAACCATATTGAAATTTGTAAAAAAATTTCAACCCAAGTCGGTCCGAACCCGTGGTGAGCCGGGTTGACTCGTGGGTTCCAACCCATCTTGACAACTCTAACTGTCCAATGAAAAGATTGAATTAGTACTATTTAAGAAAATATTAAAACTCAAATGAATAAAAAATAATATAAGGATAAACTGACTAATACATCTTCATATACAAAGTAAATTAAAAATAATTATGGAATTCTTTAAATTAAAAAAAAAAGTGACTGAAAATAAAGTTTTTAGACTGAAAAAATAATGAATGAAAAGTGATAGAAAAATTTAGAATAAATTTAGTTGACATGATAAAATAAATTTGGTTGTATATTAATATCTTTAAAAATAGTTTATAAAATAATTTAATGTAAACAATAAATTTTAGAAAATGTAAATTGAATTTAAATTAAAATAAAAAATTATTATAAAGTTTTGATTAGGGATGTCAACGGGGCGGGTAGGGTACGGGTAGTAGCTCCCCCGTACCCTACCCGCTGGATAAATATTTGCCCCATACCTGTACCCATATCCGTCGGGTATCCGTTATGCGGGTAACCGTCTATTTTTTTCATATTGACGGGTATCCGCGGGTATTTACAAAAATATTTTAAAAAATAAATATTTAACCATAATTAGTGCTTAGATCAACAAGTCTCCTTTCTCTGATTGATTCTTGAAAAACAAACAAATAAAAAATCACTACCAATTTATATTGTAATTTATTTTTGAATAAAATATTAAAGAAATTACTAACTTCATCAATGTCCACCTCTTGCAACATTGTATAAAGTTTCATGTTGTCCAATTTTAATCTAGAAGAGCCTTAAAACATAAGAAGTTCAGTAAAAATTTCTAACAATCACTTAATTAAAATATCTAAGTAAAAGTGTTAATTTCATTACCTTCCATGTTGGTCCATAACCAGTCTTAGAGACACATCAATACCTTCACAGTATATGGAAGTAATTTACTCATTTGTGGGGTAAGAATCTGACCACCATTATTGGATGAAGACTCATAATGTTGTTTACTA
>Ga0214544_1008781_pt1 | contig 16460 bp, 9 predicted proteins | sample CNSS3metaG_FD_160074 | JGI IMG/M metagenome (GOLD analysis project Ga0214544, IMG submission 160074) | Root nodule microbial communities from cowpea collected in UCLA plant growth center, Los Angeles, California, USA - CNSS3 | ecosystem: Host-associated > Plants > Roots > Nodule | place: USA...
GATTTATAGTTTATATATATATATATATATATATATATATATATATATATATATATATATATATATATTCTCATCATTTAGTGATTAGTTTTAGCTTTGGGTGACTTATATTTTGTTGATAGGTTTTTTAGTTTCCTTTTCTTTTCTTTTTCTGTGTGATGGAGTTATGTAGAAGAGTAGGAAGCATGGCTATTTTAGTGGGCTTTGTTTTAGCTTCCAAGGAAATACTTAAGAAACTATTATTTGAAAAACAAATTGTTACTTGAAAAATTTACAAAAATAGGAAAGAAAAACTGATACAGTAAATACATGTAGCAATGAGAACCAACTCAAAGAAAGCATGCATGTAGTGATAGATAGATAACATCTTAAGAAAAGACTAATCAAGCTTGTCCAGTGCACTTTCCAACTTTGAGTGCTAATTCAGTGTCTATTTTGAGAGAGATGTCTAGTACTCTCATTGAATGAGTCAATGAATCACTGCCACAAAACTAGTCACAAGCATGGTAATATTTTTACTTTTAGGAAATAGTACAACATTTATCAAGCAATTGCAACATGCTATATGGAAATAGGAAAAACCATAGTAATAATTGACTTTAAAAATGCAAGAAAAGGATTCCCACATGCATTATGCAAAAGATTGTAATTTATAAAAATAAGATATTTGTTTAGTCATTGGCCAAGACTGTTGAAGAGTTGAACTCCATGTATTATTTATATTAAGCTTAGATATCGTGATCTTCAATGATGTTTTTATATTGAATAAATGGGTCAATCTTGTTTTAGTCTACACTTATATGCTAACCTACTTAATTCTCCATCCTAGCCGACAACCTTTTCCCCCTCCAGTAGCCAATAACCTCATATTTCTGATTTCTCTACAACTTCCACAACCACACAGTCCAAGATGTCCGATTCCTCTACCCTTTCCACAGGTTGACATCATAGGATACCTAATTCCTTTATCTCGTCCACAGGTCAACAACCTAAGATGTTTGACTCCATTATGCCCCACAAAGTCAAACAAATTGTGCTCTCTCATTCCTCTAGACTCCCCACATGCCCACATGCTAAGATTTCAAATGCTTTTCCACACTCTAGAGTGCCATATGTTACACTTTTTCAGTCTCCCTTTCCTTCTACAATCCCTTCTACCACTCTAAATGCTTTTATTCAATTAGTCCCAACTCATATAGTCCTCATCTTAGCTCCTACAATCCAAACCACACCTCCCCCCTCTCCAGACCCCAACCAATGTCCTAGTGGACCCTTTCCCTTCTGTTGAACCTCTTATGGACCATGATTTACCAACTAAGGAGGTGCAGTGTGGTTTATTACACCTATTGGTAAAGGGTAAGTGGTTTATGTTATTTAATTTTATTTGTAATTGATGTAATTAACACTAAAAAATGTCTTTGTTTTTTTTGGTAGGTGGACGCCTAACCACCATGCTAGTGAGGCAATTAGCCAGGCAATAAGGACACACTTCAAAGGCTCACACCATCATTATGAAAAGGTCCCTAAAGATGTTCAACTTAAATGGTGGATATACTTTAAGGTAATAGAATATATTTTATATCAATTATGATATTGTATAAAACTTATCACTTTATATTTTTCTATTTTGGCAGTCTCATATTACTTGAACACCTAAGCATGAATGGCGTATTCAAAAGGTTTATGAGGCAAAAGTCAGAAAACGCCTTTGTGATATGCTCACCAAAGCTAGGACCAAAATGAATAAACCTTAGATGAGTGATAATGCTAGGGCTCAGTTGCTCAACTATTCGAAGAGTAAAGAATTCAAAGATTTATTCTCTTAAAAAAAAATAGAGCTTCAACTAGAGTTGGAGCACTACACTCTAGAGAACGTAAATCTCACATTGAGATTGCATTAGGACAAGTAAGTTTTCTTCAACACTTGTACCAAATTTGCTTACATTATTGAACATTCTATATGGTTGACGCTATAATCTTACTAATTGCATACCTTTTTTCAGGAGCGTAAACATGGTTGTCCTGTGAATCCAAATGAGTTATTTGTTGTCACTCACTAGAAAAAGGACAGTGCCTGGGTAGATACACGTGCACGCGAAACATATGTAGGTTGTTCATCGTTGGTTTAGTTTCATTTTTTCTATACAATTCTAACACTTTTCAAATATTATGAATGAATATGAGACATATCATCAATGTGTGCAGAACATGGAGTCAGATAGTTCAACATCACATACAACAACAACGAAGATTCAATGCTAGAAAGATGTTGGTAGAGGAGAAAGTAGAGGCATAATTTATGGCATTAGGGACTTGGCTACCAATATTCATTATGATGTGTCATCTCTCACTCAACCTTCTACTTTAGCCCACACAATTCATCCAACACGGGGCAATTGATTTAGATAGAGAGGCTTCAAGATGATATAAAACAAGCCACAATGAGAGTTGATGAAACTTATAAGAAATTTGCTCTCGTGCAAGAACAATTGGATTTGGTCAAGGTACAATTAGCTACGGTATTGGAGAAACAGGTTGTAGACACTTCAATAGGCACCAGTCACGTGCATCCACATTATGATGAAGACTTGGATGATCAACCAATCCCTTAAAGATGGTACACCTTTGCTCTTGTTCAAATTGTGTATACTCATAAACTATCTTTACATATAAATGTCTTACATTTTACTTTTTCATTTTACAAGTTTCAGTGGAATGCTTCTCTTCCACTATGGATTGTGGATTGTGGCTTGGATCTCACTTTTACTAGATTCATTAGGCTCAGTTGTATAATTTACAATGTAATGACAATGGACTAGACTAGTTATAAAAATCTTGGAATTGTTTTATGGTATTATGTGTATCTTGGACTTGGATGGATTATGTGTGACTATTAAAATTTGATCTTTTAATTCGCTAAGTATCAATTTAACTTAATTATATGTTTGTAATTTCAATTCTGAATGAATTAAATGATATGTTGGATTGCAACAAATTGGCTGAAGCGAATTCTGGGATGTGTATAGCAAAGCATATTTCACATTTCTAAATTCACAATAATTTGCACGGGCTTAGTTGACGCAAAATTCATGCTATCCTTTTATGTATGGGCTTGGCCGACTGATGAGTTCATATTCATGCCCTCATTTAATGTTTAATTCTGGATTTTTAATTGAATTTTGTTCTTAAAAGATTGATTTAATTGGGATTTCTTATAATTAGATTTATTGAGCATGAGATAAAAAAAAGATGTTAAAAATGACTTTTTAGTTGCATAAATGTTCTTTGGATATTTTGAGATGTTTTAGGCTCAGAAAGGACAAGCTCGAGACTTTAGAATTTAGGAACCCTTAAGGGGGGTGTAGTTTCGTTTCCTTTCTCTCTCTCTCTCTCTCTCTCTCTATATATATATATATATATATATATATATATATATATATATATATATATATATATTCTTCTATTTTTATTTTATTTTGTATTTCATAGAGTGCTAAACTTCTTGGGTTTATTCCATTGTAATTTCATTAAAATGAAATAATTTCTTTGTTCTTTTTATTATTGTTGAGATTTTAATTCATTTATGTCTTTTATCTTTGAATCACGTGAAAAATATGGTTTTTACATCATAGCTATTTAGTGAGATGTTTGAATCTATATGCATATCAATCATATGAGTTCAAGGGTTTTTAATTTTAATTGAGAATGTACTTTGATTAAATTTAGAAAATTTCACGTGATTGAATGGGATTTTGCCAATGATTGAGAATGCACTTTGATTAGAGGTGAAAACTTTAACTAGAATTAATCAAGAATGTACTTTGATTAATTAGCTTTTTGCATGATTTTAGAGGTAAAAGAATGGACATGATTAAGGATAGTAAAATCTAATTGAGAATGTACTTTGTTTAAATTTACTATGATTAATCTACAAGTTATTGTTTTTGGTTGAAAATTTACTTTGGTTAATAGTGAGAACGTCAACAAATTAATTGAGAATTTACATTGATTAATTTGCAAATCTACAACAATAATTAATTGAGAAATAACTTTAGACAACCAATGATGGATCTATTTTTAAAAAGTAGTAGAATCAATCTATTTATCTTTATCATTGTTTTTTATCTTTTTATCTTTTTTCAAATTTTATTTCTTTATTCCTTATTTTATCTTATTAACCATTTTGTATAGTTTTTATAACAACTAATTTGTTAAAAATCAATTTTGTGTTCGTTGGGAAACAACTTTGGGTTACTTTACCCTTTCTATTTTTTTGACTACTTTCTAAACAATATTGAAGTTTATAGATAAGTAGTAGTAATTTGATCGCGTCAACGATAGCGTTATCACCGACATATCCTTTACTGAGTATTATATTTTTTTTAGTTTTAAATATTTTATTATATTCATTTTATGTGTGGGTTTGGCCGACACATTGTTTCCTGATTATTATATTTTTTTCTTTCGTGTCAATTTAGCCAACGGTAACGAAGAAGCTACTGTTTGTCGCCCTCTAGCCGACACAAATAGCCTTTGCATTAGTGGTTTTGGCATCTTACACCATGTCATCACCAGACTGACGCCCTGGACCTATTGGCATGGGCTTTCGCTTAGTCGCATTCCATTTTTGGCCAACGCAAGTGTCTAACATTCTTGTAGTGAGTTAAAGATTTTATATTAAAGCTCTGTTTCCAAGCTTCTTTAGAATAAATAAAAAACGAATATAATTAGCTCACACCACAATAAAACCATCACGTGTTTTGATTGGGACTTCAAAGAGCATCCAACATTATAGAAAACAAAGGAAAAATAAGAGACCAAACTTTCTAAAAAGAGTGACATTAAGGAAAACAAAGTCGATAAAGGAGTTTGGAGAAAAAAAATATAAACAAAAAGAGAAATAATGCAAGAAACTTTTTATGTTGAATATGTTGGAAATATATTTTTCTTTAACAGAAAATTTCTAAAATATTCCAAGAAAATCCTAAGAATTTTTTCAAATACTATTCTTGAAACATTCCGAACATTCTCACTAAAGTTATGTTAAAAGAAATGCTCATTCTAGAAAGTTCTATAAACATTTAGCATATTCTAAAATGAAGTGATTAAAAGACATAAATTAACTTAATTACTTAATAAACAAGTTCATGAACCTAAACTTTATTTACAACTTAACCAACTTTCTTCTCATGCATGCATGATTAATTTTTTACTATTTTGAGTTCTTCTTCCCTTGATTCTTTTTTCACTTCTTTTACACACTTTAAGAAGGTTTGAACACAACTCTTTTTCTATAAATTGAAGGCCTTCTCATTATAATATTCAAACCTGAATTAGAAAGGAATTAGAGTTTTGTGAGATTTTAAATGTCTTGAGAGTTTGATGATCATCGGAAGACTCTAGATTTTTTTTAAATGTGATAAAGCTTTTATAAGATACAATCAATTATTTTATTATTAAAAGGTTTTAGTATAAATAGAAATATGTTAAATAAAATTTATTCTTATAAATTCATTATCTCTCTAGAAAGAAAGAACCTTTCTCCCTCTACATTCCCTCTTAAATATTTTATTTTCTACCTGTCTGTTTGAAGATTGGAGAGCACTATAGCACCTATATTGTCAAGGGCTTCCCTTTTATCCGATCAATTTTTGAAACAAAGTAAGTTATACTATTGATCCTTTTAGAGTCATTTGGGGTTTTGGTTTGCATGAGGATGAAGTCTAGGTTGCACGCATGTTTTAAGGGTAATTGAGGAATCTTTGTTCAATTAGGATCATTAGAGTATGATCAAATTGTTAATTTAAATTAGTGGTTAGGGTTGCTTGGTGTCAAATAAATCTTGACTTTTGCTCTCCAGCGGATAAGGGAAGCTAGTTTTTTATAATCGTCATCTATCTATTGTGAAATAGTTTGAATTGAATTAATTGTGATAAATGTATGAATGTTTAGTTCTAAATGATGAAGAGTTAGTTGGATTCAAATGGTATTAGAGAATAAAGTTATGTGTGAGATGTTTTGATTGTTATCTGTTATGTGGAACCCCTCTATGAGACTTTTGAATTGAGCTGATTTGGCACTCCATGAGCTAAGAAAATGAATTTTAAGTAGTATGAATTTTTTTTCTATGTAAAGGATAGCTCATGAAGTGTCAAATTACTCAATCAAAGTTCTAAGAGGTAGTTTAAAACTCTAATATATCATCATGTGCCACTGCCATACCACTAGGAGCCACTATGATAATGGCCTTCTGATTTGGTTATTGTTGGGTGACCCAGCTTGTCGTTGACAACACCTAAGTCAAAGAGCTCACTGACTTAGTGCTGTTGGACACCGCTTAGTACCGTTGGGCGCAATGCTTGTATGTAGCTTAATTGATTACTAATTTAGCTAGTAGAAATAAATTGTTTTCCTTCATTCATTTTTTGAATAATATCTTAGGTGCTATATGTTTTGCTATGACCATGAAATTCACGTGAGCAACTTTAGTTGAGGTACCTAGCAATGGTGGATAATGGAGTAACACTTGTATATAGTTTTGAGTTATTTTACTTCATATTCCTCCATATCTTTTGCTAAACTATGTGATTAGTTATTTTGAAAAATTATTGCTACTGAAATTGAGGAATATTATAATATGACACTATGACTTTCCTTATATGAATTTTATTTAAATATCAAAAATTTGAAATTTTTTAAATTAGTAGACCATTTCTATTAATTTGTGGTGTTACAATCTTAACTCAAACTTTTATTTTGGAGATATTATTGAAATGATGAATAAACAAGGCATTTATCTTTAAAGCATTCAAGGTAGTGTGTTCTTCCTCATTTTCTTGTCCATTTTGTATTTTTAATTCATCCTTATTTAACATATTGTAACACCCTATTTAATTAATAACGCTAATTAAAGGAATGTCACGCGCAATAGTATTAGAAACAAAGTCCTGGAGTGTAGACACTACTACTCACGATTATCCAAGAGAAAACCCGAATAAGAAAAGGGCACACTATGATGCCATAACAAAGTATAAAATATAAATCAACAACATTTAGAATTTTAAGCCTAAAGACCAGCGGTACACGGACCATAGCCCTAAAGGAAAGTCCAAGTAAACTTAGATCTAGTCCAAGCAGACTATGCAGCGGAACCTCCATCACCCTGATGATTACGGGGAGTTCTCACCTCCGCTCACATCAACAAGTTGATGATCATTGCAAAAGAAAAGACCACACCACAGAACATACAACAAACAACAGAAGGGTAAGCTAGAGCCAAAATTAGTTTTATCATGCAATCATATATACTTTCACAGTCCAATATACATACATCATCCAAGCATGTTATGACCTTCTAATCAATACACTAAGACTCGACTCGACTCACTCGGATACATATAATCTAGTCAGATTCAGTGGATGCTTGCACTTGTTATGGATACCTCTGCTTACCCCCGAGCTATGTTTTACAAGTGTTACAATGGATCAATCCCTCACACACAAGGTTAGCCCTTAGTGAGTTTCAGGCCTCCTGCTACTCTCACCACAAGAGTCAGTCCGCTCTAAGTGAGACTAATTGACTCCTTAGAGTGTCAGGATGCAACCTTACCTTGAATCCTTACCAAATTATATACATGGGGCACCACCATGGACACCCACTAACAAGGGCCATGGAATTACGTCCCGACCACTGAAGCACGACGCTAAAACCCCACCTAGGAATATTCAATGAATTACGTACTGACCTCATACCAAACATATTCAAGCAACCAAACAATATTATTCATGCGTTTAAAATCCCATACCAACCTCTGTGGTCCATCCTCATTCACATTCCATGTTGAGTCCATACTATCTCATTCTTCCCAACTCATGAATACATAATTTTATCTCATGCCAATACCATGCCACTTTGATTACCAACCATCACTTTCATTTCCCATGCCAAGATCACACAATCACATCAATCCAGTTCATAGTCACCGATTTTGTCATACATTTCACATGCCTCATGCAATAAATGGAATATATCATAAATTGAGCAACTCACAACAACTAGGCGAAGAAAATAGCATGGCCTGCAGCAGACCTAGCTTAAGCCAGAAGCCCTTGCTCAGGCGAGAGGGGCTCCCTCGCTCAAGCTACAAGCTCTCGCTTAGGCGAGACCGCGATAGAGACCCAGGGAGATTCTCGCACACTCGCTTAGGCGAGCCCTCCCTCGCCTGAGCGAGACAACCCCTCGCCTAGGCTAAACTGCAGCAACACCCCAAGGCTTTCACGCCTTCTCGCTTAGGCGAGCGTCTCTCGCTTGAGCGAGATAGTGCCTCGCTCAAAACAAGAGCACTCCTCCTGAGCAAGAGTTCGTGAGTGTCACCTTGGTCTGTCCCTGTCAGTCTCGCCTGGGCGAGAACAACAGATCTCGCCATTGTTTCCCTGCAACAGTCGCATTTTCACAACCAATACAACCACACATGGCAATCCAAACATTCACAGCAATGTATAGACTATACAAACATCAAGTAACTTCCAAACATACCAAAAATAGACTAAAACTCATAACTCTAGCTTCCCTTACCTGAAAAGGAGCTAATATCGGGCTTCGACTCTTAAACCAACGGGACCGGCAGCTCCAAGAGCAGATCTAAGAACTGGAACCAGTAGCACAGAACATGAACGAGGTTACTAAAGTGGACCTCTAATGGAAAAATACCAAAAAAAACTTTGAAAGGAACCAGTAGGGGTTGGGTTTATCTTACGTGAAGACGAGCTGGGCTTAGAGCTAGCTTGACCAAGATTGGGGCTAAACCCTAACAGAGCCTTTATGGGGAAAAGGAGAGTGTGAGAGTACTGTTTCTGCAAGAATGACAGAAGTGAGAGGGGTTTGGCTGCCTTAGGGGCCTTGGACACCATATGGGTCAGCCCTTTAAAAATTAGGACAGAATAAAAAAAATAGGGTTTTACACATATTATAATTCCTTTGATATTATAAAAGAAAACCTACATAATAATTTATTATATCATTTATGTAATTTTGAATATTAGAATTAGAATTATGTTTTTATACTTTTGTTAGTGTCAGATTTTTTATTTGTATTTTTCCTCACACATTCTTCCTCTTCGAATATTTTGTACTATTTATTTGATTAGGTCTATTTTTATATTCTAATTAGGAAATCTAATCTATAATTACATTTATATTTTTTTTCTACAAAAAGAAAATACTAAGAAAAATATCATAGAATATTCTCTCTTCGCAGTGATACTTGAGGTCATCCTTAAATATTCAAAAAATTTGAATTTCTCATATATAATCAATGAAAAATATTAAAAATACTTAAATAATTAAAGAACGTTTTAAAAATAAAAATATGTCTCATTAATATTAATTAGGAGTAATTTTAGAAGAATGTATAAGTAAGTTTAAGACAAAGTCGATACTGTTAACTACGTGGTCAACTAACATGTGAATTATTTGAAGACAAATTCTTTAAGAAAGACTATAGTAATTAATTTCTGTGCATTAATTAAAAGGTATGTGAGGAGAATTGAATGCTTTTCCTTTTAACACAAACATTGAAACAGCACATGAGTAAAGAAGAGCAAAAAAATATACGAAATTTCAAAAGTACTAAAGTAAGTGTTGAGAAACTTTTGTTGACTAATAGACGAACACGAAAGTAAAAAGAAAAGTGAGAGATAAAACAAACCAAAGTGAATATCTGAAGTCTCAAAACGCAAGCCACTCATTTAACAACACGTGCACAACTCACCCCCAAAAGCCAACATCAAAAACACAACAAAATTAAAAAAATCGTGGTCGGTTAACCGCAATGCTATGCCCTACCACGCAATAAAGATAAAACAAAGCTTATTCTTTCTTTCAACAAATTTATTCTTTAATATTTTTTAAAAAAAAAATACTTATTTTTCACTTTATATATATATGGATTCGCTTTTACTAAATTTAGATGAAGTGTTTGGGATAGAATATGAGACTTTCAAGAGTGAAATTGTTGCCTTCAAATAGAAGAATTTTGATTTCAGAAGAGAAACAAATGAAAAATCTATTTGTAGAAGATTTTTTTATAATAAAGTGAGTAAAAATATTTAGAGAATATTTTACAATAGTATATGAATAATTGGAAGGCGTTGAGTAAATACTTCCTATAATAACATACTAATATACTATACTGTATTTATATATTTATTGAACAGATAAATCACCGATAAATAACGAATATAAAATATTCAAAATTTTATATTGATTAGGTAAATTTTTTTTTTTTGAGAAGTGGTAGACAAAGAAAAAGGAGAAAATTTGTTTTCTCTGTCAAACACTTTTAAATTTTGTTCATTTATTTTATTTAAATGTAATAACTAAATGAGTAAATAATTTTAACTTGGAAGAAAGAAAAAAGAAAAAAAAAAAAAAAGCTTTCATCGTTGAAGAATCTTGATGTGTGAGCGGTTGATGTTGGTGATCTATTTTGGAACATACACGTGGATGGTCTATGTTTCTTGTGTGTGTGAGTACAAAATCATAAAAAGCTGGGTCCTCAGAAAACGACAAAATAGACAGAACACCTTAAAGACACGAAAACAAAAGTTGAACCCCTGGTTATTCCTCGGTAAAGCAGTTAACCATGGTTAGGTAACTTTGTTCCTTCAACGACTGGTTTCGTGTATAACTAAACATCTCAACCATATTAATAACGATTATGATCATGATAGTAGTAATAATAAAGTAAATTCGTTTATAAATTTCGACTTTTTTTTAACTATTTTCTGAAGGTGTAATAAAGTCATTATCCATAGTTATATATTGCCTTCTTTTTAAGTGTTAGATTATATTTTGAAATACAAAACAATAGTAAGTACTTTATTTTGTTGATTATATTTTACTATTTATTTACATATTTATTTTTTCTATCTAATTAATATATATATATATATATATATATCCCTATTTTATTATAAGAAATAAAATTATCATAATTATATTTTAAACTGAAAATTATTATATTTAGTAATTGTTACATAAAAGCTTGACAGACTAATAAACACAGAAAAAGTTGTGAATTAAATATCATCTTTAAAACTAGAGGTAGTTTAATATTTTAATTTATTGCCTTTATATATATATATATATATATATATATATATATATATATATATTTTACCCATTTTCTCACAATTAATTATTTTTTTGTCAACCATTTCGAATTTGATCTTTGTATAATTTTTAATCCCTTGCCTATTTCAGGTTATCATTTTTTGTTTGTTTTAACTATTACATCAAATTTCAATAATCTTTAAAATTAATACTACTTGAAAATAATATTACATAACATGTTAATTTATTTATTTCAAATAAAAAGAATTAACACATTTAATAAATCAGTTATTATAAATTATAATACTATATATATATATTTAAAGAATTATGTATTTTGGCCAGACTAGTGTTTAATATATATATATATATATATATATATATATATATATATATATATATATATATATATATATATATATATTTTTTATTATTATTACATTCAAACTGATTTTAGAAGCAAAGCGTTTCAAAAGAAAATGATATTCTTTTACCTACTATTAATATTTTTAAATAATTCATAGTCGAAATAGTTAAAAAGATAAGTTTATTTTACTAAATAAGTTATATTATATAGTAGTGGTAGTATTTTGTTAATCAATTGGTAATGGCAATTTATTAATTATTCAATCAATTAATTAACTTCAACTTCCAATGTAACTTACACAAAATGTTTTGGCATCTAAAAATGGGATAGGAAAGTAATATTAAACTTGGTGCCCAATTAAGAACACAGAGTAGTACTTTTTGCTTTTTGTATCTCAAATGTAAGAAGGGATGTGCTTTTGGGGGTTACGTGGCAACAATATTGTTAAACATTTGTCACAATCGAAGTGAAAGTAGCAATTTTGTGTGTGACACGGCACACAAAGTAACGCGCAATGAGAGAGAGAAAGAGTGTGTGATAGTACACATACACAGTACTGTCTTCTGCACTGCACAAGTTTCACACACACACACACTTTCTCATTTTATTACTGCATTTGAACTTCTTCTCTCTCTGCACCATTATCTCCCTGAAGGTTCTAGACCATATACAGAGAAAACCCAGGTGACCTTCTTCTTCCATTGCTCATTTCTTGCTTTTCTTTTTCTAAATCTTTGAATTTTCTGGGTTCTTTATCAGATACTGTTGGTCCCTATTGTTATTGTTGTTGTTGGTTGCACCGGTTTGTTTTGGTTGAGGTTTAATGTTTGTTGTATCATGTATGGTTCTTCTGTTGTTTAATGTTTTAATGGTTTTTACTTGTCTTTTCTTTTTTTTTTCTATCACTCTCTTTCTGAGATGAATGCCCATAAGAAGGGTTTGGAGCCTCCCTAAAAAGATAGCTTCTTTTTTATTTTCACCTCTTGCATTTGGGGTTGAAGCATTGAAGTGAATGTTTTATTTTATTTTTGCTCCGTGATTGTTAAACTTTGTCTTTGCTGTTCATCTATCAGACATGCAATCAGATTATAAATGTTTTCTAATATGAAAATGGGTGTGTTAGGTTATATTGGTTAAAATTAAACTATCTCTGGGTGTTGTGGATTGGTTTTTTTTTTTTTTTCAATCTGTGTTCTGCTAACAAATCTGTATTGCTTTCAGTTGGTGTTTTGAGATAATGTTGAGGAAGAGAACCAGGTCAATCCAGAAAGATCAACACCAACCTTGCAAGATGGGAATTTCTGAGGCCAATTTTGAATCATATTCTCAGGCTCATGCTTTGGGGAGCAATGTCAAGAGCAACTCAATTTTCAATGCCCCTCTTCTGTTTGTAGGAATGGGTCCTAAAGGCTTGTTGGATTCTGATTCAGTTAAGAGCCCCACTTCCCCACTAGATGTTTCATTCTTTTCAAATTTAAGTAACCCCTTTAGAACCCTAAGTTCATTGTCCAACGAGGGGCAACAAAGGAGCTGGGACTGTGCCAAAGTAGGTCTAAGTATTATAGATTCTTTGGAAGAATGTTCCAAGTTTTCTAGAAAAATTCTCCAAGCATCAGAGAGCAAGAAGACTGGTCTCAGTCCTCAAATGATTACTAAAGCCCCAAATTGTAAACCCTATATGGATATGGATTATGCTCAGGCATCTAAGTCTTTACCCAAAGATTTTTGCAAGATCCATTGTACTCAAAATGGTTATATTTTTCCCAAGGGTGAGTCCACTGTTCTTTTTGAGATTGGAGAGACCCCACCAGAACATGAGTCCTTTGAGAAAACTGTGTCTGTTTCATTGGACTCTTGCAGTACTATTAGGAATCTTTCTGGTTTAACTGGTCCCAACTTTGATTCTGACCCTGAGAATCTTGCTTTGAAACACAAGTGCTCTCCTCCTCATTTTATTGGAGGAAGCCATAACAAAGTTTTGATACCTGCTGAATTAAATTCAAACCCTGTGGCTGCAGTGTCTTCTAATGAATTCATTGAGTCTCTATCAGCTAGTGAGATTGAACTCTCTGAGGATTACACCTGTGTGATATCTCATGGTCCTAATCCTAAAACAACACATATTTTCTGTGACTGCATTTTGGAAACTCATGCAACTGATGTTGGAAAACCTAACAAGAATGGAGAGGATGGAAAGGAAACTTCTCTTTTCAGTGTTAACAGCATGCATATTCCAAACCATTTTCCTTCTGAAGACTTCTTAAGTTTCTGTCACCATTGTAACAAGAAGTTGGAAGAGGGGAAAGACATTTACATCTATAGGTAGCTTAACACCATTGCAACTCTTAACTCTTACGGTTTGAATTGAAGTTCTTCTGATAGATAGGATGACTCTAATATTGACTTTCATTGATATTCTGCAGAGGTGAAAAAGCATTTTGCAGTTTGAACTGCCGCTCAGTAGAGATCATGCTTGATGAGGAGCTAGAAAAATCTGATTCATCACCTGAAAATTCTCCAGAAGTGAGAATTTGAGGGAGAACTTTTTTGAAACAAACATCCCAACAACCACATAGAGGCTTTCCCATGATTCCAATGCACTCAATCATCTGTTCTAAAAGAGCTGTTTCTGTTTGCATCAATTGCCAGCCATGGATGATTGTTTTGTACATCAATGTGATTGCTTTTAGTTTTTCAGTTTGATGGTCTTGGTGGATCAAGCCTCTCCACAACTACTAGATTTGGTTTCATTTATAACTACATACATATGCTATGACATTATATGATAGTTTTGTAGCATAATTTTCCATACAAAAAAGAAAAAAAAAAGTCAAGGGAATAAGCCCATTTTTCTTGGCCTAACCCTTGTTGAAGTTGCTGAGATATCTATATTATGTAAAAGATCAGTGTATGACAGTCCAAATAAGTTTTTGAACTTGAAGACTACAACTATTGTAGGTCATATGAAACTACTTTCTTTGTTTTGGATTGGTAATCATAAAATTGATTGATTTGGTCTTTTATGCTGTCTTTACTGATTCTGACAGAAACAACATCCTTACATGTACCAGTCTTGAGCATGATTTCATTTAAATGATTTGTAACTTGTAAGCATGGAATCCTCTGCTCATGAATACTGTTTCTTGTTCTGGGATTTTGAGGATTTTGAATATTTTATGCTTGATATTGTTCTATTGAGTCAATTTAAGACCTTATTATTCATACTTTTGTAATGTTTCTCAAATTATTGTTTGTTGGGATATTGAAAAATAAATAAATGTCAGTTGCAATGTTTGATTATGGACTTTCGTTTATCTTTTGATTTTGTAAGTTTAGAATACAAATTCTATTAAATGGTGACAAATTATCATTTGAATTTATTTCTTGTCCTCAAAGTAAAATTTTTTCTGTTTATAAATTTTTTAACATATAGGAGTATATAAACTAAACAGACTTTTCCATTTAAATTTGAATGACTGAAATAAATATAATTTAAATTAAAAAACTGAAAATATATCTAAATTAATATATTTTGATGTAGCACCATTTTCCTTGAACATTAAGTATAGTATACAGTAGTTGTACCTTAAATGCAACTGTACTCTCTGAAAGGACCTAAACATCACTGTTCTGAGGTCCAATGCTTTGTTTGCGTATGCGTACCTACTTTTAGGTTTTCCTCATCCAATAACGTAAGACCAGTTTTCTTTTTAATAAATGGACTTAAAATGGTTGAAGTTAAGCTTTTAAATTACTCTAAGAAACTTTTGAGACAAAGAAGTTATAATGATTTAGTTTTTTTGAATTTACATTTAAAAATGGAAATGATGGAAACATAAACAGAACAAACATTTTACTGATAGATAATATATAAGAGAAGTGTTATATATAACAGAATCGGTACTTTTTCTAAATTACACACTTAAAAAATTCTTTTAAAACATCAAATAAAATCTAATAATTATATATTATATATAATTGGAAAAATTATTAATATATTAGTAAATAATTATTTAGTTTTGGAAAAATGCTTACTAATTTATACCATTTTTTAACAAAGCCAGATTTATTCAATATGAAAATTTTCATAATAGAGATTTATATATATTTTTTTTTGGAACAAAATTAGTCTCATCATTTAGATGAATAAAACATGAAAAATAAGGATAATCAGCTCAAATTGAATATAAAAGACAAATTTATTTAAAATATCAAATGAAATCTAAAAGTCATAAATTGTTTATAGTATAATATGAATTACGAATAACGCGAACAAACGAACAAAAATATAGAAAGATAAAAAAAAAAAAACCATTTTCTTGACTAATTGAATAAACGCATGATTTTGACTTTAGTTTAAGCTCCTTTTAGCATAATTTTTATTTTTGGTAAGAGGTAAATTTTAAATTTAACTTAATTTTATAAAATTGATTTTTTAGAGTGAATATGATTTTTCTGACCTTGTTCAAGAATCTTTGTTAGGTTTCTTGTGAGTCCACCAATTTCTTGATTCATCTTCTTCGCAACCTTTGAAATCTTGTGCTTCAATAAGATTTGGGAACTTCTTCCTGCACCCTAATGCTTTCTCCTATACCTCCAAGTCCCTTCACTAAATACATTTATATCCTTACCAACCAAAGTAGGTAAGGTAATTAAAAAAAGTTATTGTCCATATGAACTTGTTCTGATGCTCAATAATTTTAAAGAAGTTGACATAACATGGAAGGTTACCATTAAACAGAAATTACTTAACATTGTTTGTCCTTCGATGACATGGTAACATCAATGTTACCACTAGTGAGTAAAATTAAAACGAAGGATGCATGAGAAGTAGAGATGTCAAAATGGGTTTGAACCCGTGAGTCAACCCGGCTCACCACGGGTTCGAGCCGGGTTGGGTTGAGAAAAATTCAACTTTTTCAAAAGTGGGTTGAACTCAACCCGGCTCACTTAACCCACGGGTTAAACGGGTTCGAGCCG
>Ga0214544_1008783_pt1 | contig 16457 bp, 7 predicted proteins | sample CNSS3metaG_FD_160074 | JGI IMG/M metagenome (GOLD analysis project Ga0214544, IMG submission 160074) | Root nodule microbial communities from cowpea collected in UCLA plant growth center, Los Angeles, California, USA - CNSS3 | ecosystem: Host-associated > Plants > Roots > Nodule | place: USA...
GTTTCCCCATATCTCTCCTCTTATATTTTCTTTTTCTTTTAAATCTTTTTGAGTCCACGTAATCTACAGTTTTTCTCGCTAGAAAAACCACAGGTCGTGGAAAAATCCACCAGGCACCTGTGGAACACCCTGTTTGTATCCTCCAATTCACTGCACCAAACCACAGGTCGTGGAAAAATCCACCAGGCACCTGTGGAACAAACTGTTTTGAAACTTGCATCTTCTGAAGCCACATCCACAAGTCGTGGAAGACTCTACCAGGCACTTGTGGAACATACTGTTTTGCATCTAACTTACTCCTTTCATACCTGTTTACACAAACAACACACCAATCCCAATGTATGATCCGAAACTAGATAATGCATGATGAAATGAGTCTAATAATGCACAAATGAATAAAAATGTCCTAAACTAATGCATGAATATATCTATATATGATATGCTCATCAGTTAGTTTGCTGTGATGGGCCTGATGTTGCTGCTGTGCTAGTTTGTTGTGATAGGTGTTGTTGTTGTTGTGATGTGCCTGATGTTGTTGCTGGCACAATTGATTGACTTAGTGGTGGCACAAGTTTTTTAGGACAAACAGTTCTACTGTTACCAATTTCCCTGCACGCAGCACACCTTTTGCGAATTCCTCCTTTTCGTAATGTGGTGTCATCCTTTTTCAGCTCCCAAGGTTCCAATCTTCTTTTCTTTTTAGGTCATCCAGGCATAATTCTTTTGGTTGGGGGCAAGACATCATGATATGTTGTAACTTCCCATACCTGCTGGTGATTAATAGGGTAAACTACTGAGTTATACGTCTCCTCATAGGTTGACATCCTGAACCAATAGGCTATGAAATCCTCTCCTTTCAGATTCAAAAATTTCATGGCAGAAAGTGCGTGGCAACAAGGAAGTCCACTTATGCTCCATTTCTTGTATGTGCACTCCATCTTGTCAATATTCACCACAAATTGTTCCCCTAGATTTGAAGCATGCCTCACTTCAAACAACTTCTCGGCTGACCATCTGTGTGTAATACAACAAAAATATAATTATGAAATCTCAAATCTGTTAAGCTTGCTGACATAAATATATATAAACTTCTTACGTTGGTATCCAATGTCTAGTTAAGCTTGATTCCTTCTTAAGCCTGTCAACAATTCTGGGACAAACTGAGCCTTTAAATGATTTCACCTTAGATCTGTTTGTGGCCTACCTCTTCATGATATAAACATGAATGTCCTCCAGCATACTTATGATTGGCTTTGTTCGAGTCTTCACTAGCACATTGTTGAATGCCTCACACATATTATTAACCAAGGTGTCACACTAGGCTCTTACAATGAATCTAGATCTTGACCAAAACCTAGTATCACATAAAAAAATAATTACTTTTTAATCATGCAGTAAATATGATGTAAGAATTCAGGATGTTGTCGCAACCGGAATCGTGACGGGACAACGAACCGAAAAGGAAAACGGGTTTGAAAAAGAGAATTTGAGTCGCCACCATAGTTATTTTTGGAAAACTATGGAAAACCATAAAAATAAAGCAAGTCTGCGAAAAACCAGATTTTTGGATTCGAGAGTCGGTTACGCGTAGGGAAGGTGTTAGCACCCTACAGCGCCCACCTGAAGGCGGTACCTTTAATTAAATATGAAAAGTTGATGTGGTTTTCGAAATATTAATTTCCCCTAAAAAGAAAGAATAAGACAAAAATGCTAAAAAGAAACAAAAATATTTTTTTAATTTTTTGGGTCCGACAAGGATTGACCTTGGTCCTACGTATTCTCATTAAAGATGAGAAATCAGGGTTACGTAGTTCTTTAAAAGATATTTGAAAAACAATTGAGAAAAAGATTTGATTTTTTTAGAGGTGAACTTGACAAGGACTGACCTTGCTCCTACGTATCTCACGGTGGAGAATCAAGGATCACGTAGTTCTTAAAAAGATATCTTGTTTAAAAACGTTGATGTTTTTATATTTTGAAATTTTATATTTTTTTTTGTGTTTTTGAATTATTTGAAAACATGTGTCATACGATGCGAGCGATCCGACATACACTAAAATATAAAGAAAACTATTTTGGTATTTTAAAAATGAGTCACACAGTGTGGGCGACCAGACAAACACAATAAAGCAAAAGAGAACATTTTTCATTTTTAGATTTTCCTATTTTTTCTTTGTAATTTTTATAATTTAAAACATTTTTGCTTTCTCTTTTTTTTTGAGAAAAAAAATGATAAATAAAAAAAAGGATAAAAGAAAATTTAATAACAAAAAGGACAAAAGTGAAAGAAAGAAAAAAAAATTAATAATGATAATAATAGGGTGCATGAGTAATGTGTAAGGTGCATGAAGTAAACATAAAACACAGGCCCAAAATAGGATAAACATAAACAGGGGTGCAAAGTTATCAATTATGGTGGTGCACGAAGTAAAACATGAAACAAAGGTGGCAGGGGTGCGAGATTAGTAAATATCAAGGGGTACTCGCAGATAAAATTAAAACAGGGGTACGAGATAAAGGAAAAAAGGGGTGCATAGAGTAAAACATGAAACAATACACAAAAGGGTGAGAATATTAAAAGTGGTGGTGCAGGAAGTTAATGGGAGCATATTTAAACCCAAACCCAAAAATAACTCTAATAATATGAAAACCCTAAAGAGGTTTCTTCCTTATCTACGCTCACGGCACCAACCATCACCTACCAATGGCCGGCCAGTGCCAATGTCTACGACGCCGACCACCGTCGACGGCCGCAACACTCCCATCGTCGTTTCTCATTCTTTCTTCTATGTATGCACGCTTCTTCAATCGCAACCTCACTTCCAAACACGAGCCACCACCTCCAGCCCCAAGGTGATGACATCGCTAGCTTCCTGGCCCGCCAGATCCACCGGCGACGGCTTCAAACGTTACCAGGTCGCCGACCACCATGACACCCCAAACGTCCCACTTCCTTCTTCCGCGAGCCACATAAGGTCTGGAACTCGCGCCGTTGTGCTTTACTGTTGCGCCCTCAACTATGCCGCACCCCTATCACCCAGCCTGTTCGAACTCCGACTCGTCGACGGCATTGTCGCTGACAACTTTTTGTTCTTCTCTGCCTTACCGTTCTGTGTTAAACGCATGTGATTGTGGTAACTGTTAGAAGTGGGGGATGATAGTGAAGATGATGGTGAAAGGAATGAAGGGTGAAGGATGATGGTATGAATCTGTTATGTTGGTTTTGTGTAGGTTCAAGATGAAAGTGATAATGGAGGGATTGGGAGGAGGTGAATCTGTTGAGTGAATCAAGGGGCAACAATGGGTTATGGTGTTTTAGTTGGAATCCTGAGGACGAAGGTGTTGTTTTTTGTTTTGCAGAGAACAAAATGAGAAAAAGCCCCCATGAGTGAAGAAGGTGAATCCTCTGAATGAAGTGTCTCTGATGATATTTGTTGTGTCTCTGCTTTGTTCCCTTCCCACCTCGAGACGTGGGATAAGGCTGAAAGCAGATGTTGCTTCCTACTCCTTCCTTCTTCAACCATCATGACCATGGCCAGCTAGCTACCACCTCTAACTATTAGAGACCTTACATTAACCTCTTGGTCTTCTCTTTTTTTTCATTTCATTTTTTTATATACATATTTTTTGAAAAAGGAACAAAATAAAATAATAAAAAAAGTAAACAAAATATGATTAAAATCAAAATTTAAAATTAAAAAACAAAAATTTAAAATTAAAATAAAATAAAAAGATAAAATAACATAAAATAAACAAGTTAAAGAAACCAAGATTAAATAAAATAAACAAGATTAAACTAAATTTAAAATGAGATGAAAATAGTAGGAATATCCATCCATGTTCACTGTTTTTTTTTATTTCCTCCATTTCCTAATTATTTTCTGAAGAAAAAAAATATTATTTTTTACCCGGACGAAATTGGGTGTTGACAGACGTCATATCTTGGAGGAATACTAATCAAGTGTTTAAAGGCATCTTCATTGACCTCTTTAATGTCCCTCATTATCTTCTCCCAAGCATACGGATGTGTGGCTCCTGCAGCCTTCCACATGAGACGTTTTAGATTTTTGCCAGGGAATTTCTTTTTGAAATTAGCATACAAGTGCCTAGCACAAAATCTTTGGTCTACTCCAGGGAGAAGTTCTTGCATAGCTGGGAGAAGACCCTATGTTTATATATGAAAAACAGACTCTAAAATTAGCATACTGCATGATGTTAAAATACAAATTAATTGAAATAATAAAGCTAATGTTTTAGGAATAACCTTTTGTTGGTATGATATAAAAGTGCATGACGCAAAAACTGAATCCTCACCAAGATCATTAATCAAAAGCTCTAAGAACCATTTCCACGAATCCTTATTTTCCACTTCTACAACAATATATGCTAGAGGTAAAATATGCTCATTCCCATCTCTTCCAATTGCAATTAATAACTCACCACCATACTTGCCTTTGAGAAAGCAGTCATCCAATCCAATGAAGGGTCTACAACACGTGAAACTATCTTTGCATGCCTTCAAGCATGCATAAAATCTCTTAAATATGAATTCACCTTCTATGTTCTCAACATTCACCTTTACTGTATTGTTTTCAGCAACTCGTGTGCATAATCATATATTCTCTTGAACTGTTCTGAAAAAGACCCATCCACATGGTCTCTAGCAATAGCTCTAGCCCAAAAAGCCATGTGTCAAGAGATACCTACGTTCCATTTTCTACTAACCTTGTCACGAATGTCCATGACCTTTATATTAGGGTTTTCTCTAACTGTCTTTTCCATCTTCTTGCTTAGCCACTTTGCATTCATTAATTTCACGTTAAAATCTCTAGAACACGTATGCTGATCTATTATTTTCCTAAGTTGGCATGACTTCATTGCACCCATATAACCACAATAAGCATACCATTTGCATTCTCCATTTGCTCCCAAACATTTTACTGAAACCCTCTGATTGTCATTTTTTACAAATTTTAAACTTTTTCTGTTTGCAAGTGCATAGGTTCTAATTCTTCAATGAATTCATGTTTCTCTGTGAAATAAGTTCCTATTTCCTATCTATATTTGTCCATCTTTTTTGGCATTGAAAATGTAGGAAATGACCCATAACCCTCAATATCATCATTGACCTCATCAATGTCTGAATCACTAACCAATTCATCTGAATGTCACTCAAAATCTGACCCTCCACCCTCAGTCCGTCATCATAATCTGAATTAGTTGACTCTTGTGTTGTGTACCAACCTTCTCCACTGGATGCACTTTCAATATCACATTCCAAATTACCATCCCAATCTGAATCACTATGTCCATCACGGTTAATGTTAACATCAACAAGACCTTCCTCATTGAATGATTCAGCCTCACCTTATACCCTCTCTTTGCTACATTTTCTTCTACTCCGTGACCTTCAGGATCCTCCCCTGCCACTGTATCAGTACCAACATGAACTTTACCTTCAGGATCCTCCCCTACCACTGCATTAACCCCTTCCTTTTCGCCTTCAACTTCATCAACATCCACATTACCTACCACTACTTCACCTGCAACATCTTATTCACCCTCACCACCCTCCTTTTCCAGTACTTCACCTGCACTATGCTCATGACCCTCATTCACACAATTAACTACACCATTAACCTTAGAAGGACCAACATCCCCCATACCAACACCCTCTATCATGTTGATTATTTCAGGTTCTGTCATTTCGTGAACCACATACAAATGAACTGCACCATTTAACCTTGCTAAGTTTTTCGTATGAGTGGCACCTTTATCATTACAAAGAAGCTCCAATTTATCTTCTAATACAGTCCCACCTCCTAAACAATACCACAACTCCTTCAAAGATACGTTTCCTATCTCTTTTAATCCAACAATAACCTCAAAATATCCCCACGTATCAGGATCACAGAACCACGTGGTTATTTCCCCATCATATTCCAATTTCCCATAACTAATAAAGTGGCCACTATGGTGGACCACCACTTCAAAACGGTCAACAAACATTCTATATCTACACCTGTATACATTGCCCCCAAACAAATTCAAATATTACAATTCATACCAACACAAACAACACATAACCAAGCATTCAAAAAAGGGACCACAACATTAAAAAACACATACTACAATGCATATACGATCACCGATTAAAAAACACATTCGAATAGGGGACCACCAATAAAAAACAATTTCAATGTCGAAAATAGGGGGACTAGCAACATTAAATCACATAATAAAAGCAATACAACATCATACCCAGCCAACAAAACACCACAACCCCAAAACGCGAAAAAACCCTACACCTATTCAACTACAACATCCAGTGATCAACCCATACTCACCTTTAGGACTGGCGCTCAAGCACGACCACGAAGAACGAGAGTAACGCTCTGAAATCCACCTCTGAAATGCTCGATCTCACCTATGACCACGCTCGATCTCACCTTCGACCACGCTCACGGCATTCGCATTCGCTCACTTCCATTGACTTTTCCAAATCCAATCCCTAATTACTTAATTTAGGGTTTCAAGCACAATCAATTTTTTAATTCTCAGTCCACGCACACAATTTCCAATACTGAAAATAACACACAAAGCCACGTCACAAATTCAAAACAAAGTTAACATTAATAAATTTAACATTGTTAACGATTGTGCTGATTTAATACTCATTTACAAAAATGAGGACGAAATTAAGATCAATTAAAATACGAAGACCAATTTAAGATTTCTGAACCAAAACAAGGACCAACAAATTATTTTAACCATATAATATATATATATATATATATATATATATATATATATATTATTTTTATTATTGTTTTTTTTATTATTTTATTATTATTATTTTGTACATGATCCTTAATGCATGCATTTTACCTTGGGAATGACCCACATTTTACCTTAGGAATGATCCATACATACGTATTTCATGTTACTCTAACTTTTTTAATATATATTACTTTTGTTTATAATATTTCAAATTTAATTTTTTTATTTATTTTATATGGATAAATTATTTTACAATATATTGTTTTAAGTTGTTTGTATCTATGTGTGTTTTTATTAATAAATTTTAAGCTCAACTTCAACTTTGTATTTATTTTGTACGGGATCCGTAATATAAAACCTACCTACATTTTACATTAAGAATGATTGTGCATAACCATTTTGTTTAGATATGGTATAAATTTTAATTATACAAAAATATTGTTTTACTTTACATAATTAATACTAATAATATATTACTACTGTTAGTATCAATATGGTTAGTATTAATATATTAATGATCATTTAGTCATGGTTAGTATTAATGATCATTTAGTAGTGTTAATATTATTCTGTTAGTACCAGGGGTTTTATGATAAACCCCAGAAAATTTTTATTTCCCTCCAATTTTTTTTAGACCCCTTTTATATATATATTTTTTAAAATATTTTTATCACTTTTTGTTTGTATGTTAGAAAAAACATACACAGTGCCAACGTTTGAATAACTCACCTAAGACACAGTATATTTCACTTTCGTCAAACTTTACCTTTCTCTCGTCAAACTTCACCTAAGACATAATTACGTTTTTCCTCAATCTCACTCTCAATCTCAATCTCACTAAAACCATTTGCATGCAGTTGTAGCTCGCGATTTCGTTCAAATTTTCACCGATCTTCCAAACGGTAATGATTTCCCCTTTCTTTTTTTTAGGTTTTCAAATTTTTTCGTTTTGTCATTCAATTCTGACTTTGAAACTGCATTTTTTGCAATCTACAGTGCATCTTTGTTGCTCATTCAATGGCTTTTCATCTCCATTGCGGGTTTGGTTGATTGTGGTCTCGGACGTGGACTGGTTGGACATAGCGAAACTTGGAGCAGAATGTTGGGGCAAAGAAAAAAGGGAAAGTGGAAGGTGAAGCAAACCATTACCATATAAATGAGTTATAAGTTGAAATCAAACTTAACCTAAAATTTTAGAACAATAATATTATAATTTTATTTTCTGTATTTCACGTAAAATCTGAAGTCACCTTTACAGTAACAATTACCGAAGTAGAACCAATAAATGATAAAAGAAAAGTTTGAAATATGCCTACTCTGTTTATTAATAGTTTTATTTTTCTGTTCCTTTTGATTGGTTTTGTACATGTCATGAAGACTTAAAACTATTCAGGTTGCTTTGTACTTTAGGATGTTTATGGGATTGTCTTTTATAGAGAAAAAAGAAGAAGAAAAAAATGAGAGTGATAGTTGTTGGTATGAAAAGAGTAAATGGATAAGCTGTGACAGAAAAAGAGGGTGAAGAGAGTGATAGTTGTTGGATCAGCTTTTCCCATTATTAATTTTTTTTCAACCTTTTAGGGACCCTTGCATTATTTCAATTAGTACATTAGATTAATCATTTATGCATTGTATTTTGCCACTTCTTCATTGGAGTTTTACAAATTTAGGATTTTACAATTACATGTAATTACAAATTTTGGTGGTTTAAAATAATTCTTTTTCATTAAGTCAACTTTGTTCTTTGTTTTGTGTTAAGCATGTGTTTGATTCATGTAATTGAATAAAATTTTCATTTTCTTGAAATTTAGTTTTGGCTCAGAGTCTTATTCGAACACTTTCCTTCCCTGTGTCTGATTGCATAGTTTAATTGAATGAATTTAAGACATTGTTCATATCTCCATTTTCGTAGTTCCCAAAGTTCAATGGGTAGGGACTTGCTATGTGTGTCGTTCTTCACCATGTTTATGGAGTTTAGCAGTATTCGAGTTTTTAGAATCTAAACTTACAACCAAATTAGAAAAACTGTGTTAGCTTTGGATTTATATATATATATATATATATGGAGGATGATGCGATTAAGGGTATGCTAGCACCAGTACCACCCCTAACGACGGTGTTGCCTCTTTTCAGTTCTCCTATACTATTTCTTTTGTGTGTTTTTTCTTCTTCTTTATATTTAGGTTTTATCAAGTGAGACAGTAAAAAATAATTAATTTTATCACATATTGATTTAATGTTTATCCAAAATATATATATATATATATATATATATATATATATATATAATGGTAGCTGCATAAATGCTTCTTTAGTTCTTTTTCATTTGTCGTTCAAACCTTACTTGAATCTGTTTGCATACTAAAGAACTTAAAATAGTTAAGTGTGATAAATGAGATTAATTAAAAAGGTGGGAGTAACTAAATCATATAAGGTATAGTGAAATGATCCCACAGCTATTCAAAATTAATATGCACGTTTAATTTAAGAAAATTTTATTTTTATGATCGATTATGTATGATTATGTATGACTTTTTTTTTCTTTTATAACATTTTAGTGTTTGAGAGAAGAATCATGATAATTTCTTTTTGAAGGTTTTTTTAGTAGTTACTTTTTTCTACTTTCAAGAGAGGGTGTTATTATTTTAGTAATAAGTTCCATTTTTTTATTAGTAATAATATATAAATAAAAGAATGTGACATTAGATGTCTCAACTCATATATAATACCAATAAAAAGTAGTAAGTTCTCATGTTGTTACGTTGACACCTAATAATGATATTAGAGTTTGGTTAGTATTTTGTTGCAATTGATAGCAGAAAGTATTGTATGAAACTTTTAGTATGTTATGTGATTGTAACTGGTTTCTAGTGTCATTTTTATTTTTGGATGTAGAGTGTAGTTGTGTGAAATACATGTCTAAGAAAGTTCTATTAAAAGAAAGATTCGGTAATTAAATGTGTTTATTAGTGATTGAACTTTAATTCTTAGGAACTTACTTTGTGTACTAGTCACAATTTGTCGTGATTGTTCTAAATAGACAATATTATTTATTGTCAAAAGTACACAAGTTGTTTTTATAAGCCATCATGAGATATAAAAGTTCAATTATAATATAAAAAAAGCACCAATACCAGTAATCACTTTTTCTTTTCAGTTAATTTTAATTTTGCTCTTATTATTAAGTTTTTACTATTTTTTTTGCTTTAACACTTTTGTTTTCCATTCAGAGCAGCACTTATTTTTGAAGTTGAGTTACTTTTCTTTGACTAAGGAAGAACTCTAGTTTGAAAATTTTGTCAAAGGAGAAGGCAAGGCTTGAGTAGTAACATATGTGTTGCCCTGAATTGGTGGCTTAATTAAGTGTATCAACAATGTAGATTTTCCTTTATTACTTTATTGCTGATAATCTGAAACTAGAGTTTGTGTTATCACCTTGTGTGATATAAGATTAATAGTTTAATGTGTCTGCATTACATGCATGACAAAAAAGAAAATTGTGTGTATGTTATTGTTGTCTTGAAATGACGTATCAATTTCTTGACTTGAACAGACCCTATTCTAAATGGACAAATCTTGGATAGAGATGCCTAGAAATACACCTCAATATATGGAAGGATTGAACATATTTTTGGACTTTTCATTTGCCAATAGCAGTGTGAGGGGTAAGATAGTATGTCCGTGTCCGAAATGCAATTTTTTGGACTATAATTGAAACTTTTTTTCATCAACCTTATTCATTATTATTAATTTTTATACTTTGGTGATTAGGACCATGCCCTCAAAAATAAAAACAATAGGGCAAAGCAAACCATTGCTCACACAGGTGGATCTAAGAGCTTTGCAAGGAAAAGAGATGAAATGGTGATAATATTACATATCTCCAAATTAAATTTATGTTTTAATTTTTTGAATTGTGTCATAAAATTTTTCTTCAAATCTATAGGAAAAAGAGTGTGGCCAAAAGGTCAGTAGAGGAGAGGTATGGATAGCCACCCACAAGCATGCTAATGGAACATTTGTTAGTGATGAAGCAAAGGAAAATTGGTGTAAGTTTGATTCTAATAAACTCTATAATTATCATCCACAATTCACATTATTTTAATTAGTTTCTTCTTGTGTTCCGTATAGTAAAAAATTCAATCATATGAATCAAAATTATCAACATCCCAATCAAAAGATGTATCTAGCACCGATTCCTTAGCTTTTGCTTTCGGAAGTCAAGAACATTGCGGACGTGTTAGGGGCTTAGGTTTGGGACCTTGTCCATCTAAAGTGTTTGGCTTCAATGCACATTCATATAGTGGGGCGTCTTCGAGTTGTCCTTCTTATACACAGTTACAAAATCAGGTTAATAATTTCTTATTTTCAATTATTGCTTTTTTTAGTTTATCTCTTCTGTATAATGATATTTTATTGCCATGAATATAGTCTTTTTTGTTGTCATATTGGGAATATAGAACCCCACTTTTAAGCTGCACAGTAGCATCCCACATGGTTTCCAAAAATGTGGTGAAAGGCATGCTTTCTATTGTTGTTAAATCACCTTAAATTTCTATTGTTGTCATTGTTATTATTGCTATTATTATTAAGACATCATTATCCTTATTTGGGTGTATGTATCACATTGTGAATGTGAATCAACTTTTAGATTCTACACTACTTGATTATCCGGATATCCATATACATGTATCAGAAAAACCTGATGAACGTCTAGTGATAATAAAAGCCTCCTACTAAATGTTAGTTCTCTCTCCCTTGTGCATATTTAATGTGAATGTTAAATAAATTTGAAATTTCAACCTTCTACACAATGATTGAAAATAATATATGGTTTATTATCTCTCACAAAAAGCATACAGGCGCACTAGAATTTATTTAATTTTGATATGTACATGATGTATTGGATCACACACTACAAACAAAAGAAGATATGAACATGATGTAATATGTTTCATTATTGATGATTTTGAGTTTGATTTAAGTTTGTATTATTGTTAGGCATGTTGTAAAATGCAGACAGTTTGATTAATTTGATTAGTTATGTTCTCAAACAGGTTTCTTCATTAACATTGCAAGTCAATGAAATGAAGGCAATGATGACTTTCTTTGTACAAAACTATCATGGAGAATTGCCTCATGACTTTCCTGTGTTTCATTCATCATCGGTAATATTTAAATTTTAAGTATATTAATATATATTTTATATTGTGAAGAATGTTACCAATTATTATTATTTTTAATGTTAGGTATCTGATCAGGGGAGTGTTCCCAATGGAGAAACAAATGACTCAGATCAAGATTGATACAAAAGAGTCTAATTAGACTTTCATTTTATTTGACTTTATAACAAGTATAACAAAGATATTGTAATATTTCACTAGTTTGAACGTTTAAACTTTATTATTTATTTTGAACTTATAGACTACGTTTCTTGTTTTTATGAATGCTATATCTAGTTATAAAAAAATATCTAAATGTTAGAATTTTTTCATATCATATGTTTTATGAATTATATGCGCTCAAAAAGTATAATAAATAAAATTAAGGGAATTTGAAAAGTAAAAACATTAATAAATAATGAATTGCATTGTAGGGGTAAAAAATGAACTTTCAGTACTATTATACGGTATAAAGGATTTAAAACTGTTATATATTTATAATAATATTGCAAAAATAATAGCGTTGCAGTTGTTGCAACGTGAGCAAGCCTCCCTCCTTTTTAGGATGGTTTGTAGCGAGATCTCCTCCATATGTTGATCCCCCACATCCACTTTTTATGGGATATTATTTTCCACACTAGGCTTCTGTTACATGAATTTTTTAAATCCATTCATCACACAACCATTTTCTGATCTCTTTTTCTTATTTTTCTTCCTTTTCTCTCTTCTCTTATATCCTGGGTTACTTACTCTTTAAAGTGTTTATCTTGCTAGTTTCTGTTATCCTCAGGATATATATGAGATGTTCCTGTTGTATCCTGGAGAATTTGCGCATATCCTGCGAATAAATCCTTAAGGACCGTGTTTCCAACACGCCTCAAAAATTCCTTTTATTTATGTTTTTATCTTTTTTATGCATATTTGCTAATAATCTTAAGGATTTATCTTGTTTAATAGTTGACAAGAGATAACATATGGAATGTTATTTTGTTTATAAATTAACTTGCTGAAGAAAAAAAATAACTATGATTCTTCCCATTGTACGAGACTCGTCCCTGTTTGATTCTGAAACACCAGGACTTCTTCTGCAACAACACTCTGTTAGAGTTCCAAGGTGAGAGTCGAATGATGTGGTGAGGTGGATAAGAAGATCTCCGACGAGCGTCAAACAGCGGTTGCGACTTTCGTAGGTGGTGGCGATGGGAAGAAGATGTTCTCTACTGGCTGGCACGTTCAAATCGAGGAGGGAGAAGCCTCCGATGACGGGAAGCTCCGCGGTGGTGACGCGTCTGACGGTTTCAGCATTGCCGGCGAAGGCACTGGCATGGCGTGGCGGTTGCGCGATCTGTAACGGAGAGTATCAGAGCGTCTTTTGTTGAAGAAGGTAAGAGGTATGGTGTTCAACGTTACCGGCAACAGCTCAGGTGGCGGCCGGTGTCGCTTTGACCATGACTCTGGTGGCTCAGGCGAGGGCTGGGCCAGTTATGCAGCTGTGAAAACCATCTCACTGACATGAAGAAGGCACTAGATAGGATGAAGACACTGACAGTGCCGGCGTCGCTGGCGTGGTGATCGTGCGAATGACGACGGTAGTCGACGGAGGCGCATTGCGGTGGTCGTCATGTTGTTTGAGGGAAGGGAAGCAATGATACGGAACCCACACCACGAACACAGCGTTAAAAGGAGAGGAGAATGTTTCTGGAAATGGAAAAAAAAAAAGAAAAAAAAACCCTTTAGGGTTTCTTTTATTCCTACTTGACAAAAAAAAATAGAGGAGAAGATTACGGAATAAAGAAGAAGTGGCTCTTTAATGATTTGGGATAAACTTTTAAAATCATTGCTGCATTTGGTTTCACTGCAGGGAGGTCACATGGCTATTCACGTAAAACCTCATATATGCATATGTTGGTTGGTCCCACGATATTTTGAGATCAAAGTGGGCTTTTTTATTGCACTTTTGGAATTCATCAGGTATTTATTTGCATGTGCCAATCATAATATTTAAGATCGTGGGGTTAGATAATTTTACTCAATTATTTAAAATAAAATGTGTGAATGAATTTAACCTATTTTTAATGGAAAATAAAATAATTATTTGGGATATGGCTTTTTTTACCTGATGATTGATATATGCAATTCTAAAATATAAGTTGTTTCTAGATGAAGTCATGTGATGTTTTTTAAGATAGAATCATAAGGAATGGTGATAGTATTACTATCCCAAAAGTGTTCTTGAGAAACTTCTTAGGAAGTTTAAAATTTATAAATGAGTGAATATCCCTTATGATACTAATTAGAGGAAAATAGAGGAGAATTATTTTCTCAATCTTAGTATGCCCAGATAATTAGGAGCTCACTACCTGTAATGGTCTTTTTTAGACTAGGTGTTGTTTATGTAGTAAGTAGACTGAGAATATACACTTAATATTCTAATTAAGAATATTGAGACTTATGAGATGCTTACGAGATTCAATGGAATATGTCATTGAATATAGTGGATTTTCCCATTGTACTAGAAGGGTGCAATGGTGCTAACTGAATCTCTAATTCAAACGAGACAAATCCATTAGTGGTAATATGTTCACACTTGGGGGTAGTGTGATTCCTTGGAGATCAGCCAGACAAATGGTATTGCTAGATCAACAAGAAATATGAGTATGTTGTTCTGAGAAGGACTGATAGTGAAGCTGAGTAGTTGACGAACTTCTTAGCTAACATTCCACTAGGAATGAAAATACATTGTGATTGCCAATCGGTAGTAGCTACTGAAGAGTGAAACAATCTCCATTAAGAATGTGAAGTCAGAATGGAATCTAGTAGATCCTCTGACAAAATACTACCACAAAATATGATTATAGAAACATCGAGGGGAATGAGACTTGAGCCACTTGAAACAAACAAGTGATGGTAACCCAAATTGCAGATCCCATGAATAAGGTTCATATGGGTAAGAACAAGTCACTTGTTAGTTCTGATAACACTAAATTAATTGATTAATTTTAAATCAATTATGTCCATTCCTATGGTGTGTGTGAAAGTGCTAGAGACTGCACTGTTGAGAGGTTAAACTTTGTAATTAAAATTCTCTGAGGTGTAAGAATTTTAACTTAAACAAAGTTTTAATGATTTTCATATCCCTTATGGGTGGTGTATGATTTGCAGCATACACTTGATGAAATCACCTATATGAGTGTCGAGTGGGGCCGCTTGTATGAGATATTAGCATGATTTCTAGAGCACTCATGAATACTGGACACGTACATGGCCTAGTAGCGCAACACAGCGATAACAGCAAGAATTGTGGGGGTGTATTGTGATTGATAAACCACTAACACACAACAAGTGTCTTTGGTCCATATAGCTTGTTATACCAACTACATTGTGTGTTAAGTTTCTCAATCTAGGACTGGTTCATATAGCTTGCTATACCAACTCTTATGCATTACATCTAATATGAAACCCATGATTTTCTTTCTTTCTATCTCTTATCTTTTGCAATATGTGGGGGATTGTTATATATTTATAATAATATTGCAAAAATAATAGTGTTGCAGTTGTTGCAACGTGAGCAAGCCTCCCTCCTTTTTAGGATGGTGCATGCTGTTGTAGCGAGATCTCCTCCATATGTTAATCTCACATCCACTTTTTATGGGATATTATTTTCCACACTAGGTTTCAGTTACAGAGCATGGATTTTTTAAATCCATTCATCACACAACCATTTTTTGATCTCTTCTTTTTCTTCTTTTTCTTATTTTTCTCTCTTCTCTTATATCCTGGGTTACTTACTCTTTAAAGAGTTTATCTTGGTAGTTTCTGTTATCCTCGGGATATATCTGAGATGTTCCTGTTGTATCCTGGGGGATTTGCACATATACTGCGGATAAATCCTTAAGGACAGCGTTTCCAACACGCCTAAGGAATTCCTTTTATTTATGTTTTTATCTTTTTTATGCATATTTGCTAACAAAAACTACATACAAGAAATGGGTACTAGGGTTACAAAACCGCAGTGAATACCAAGGATTCTAAAATCGCCGGTAATTACTAGGGGTTTTAAAACCTCAGATAAATACCAGGGATTACTAGGGGTTTCATACCGCCGATAATTACCAGGGTTTTAAAACTGTCGATAATTACCAGGAGTTTTAAAACCGTCGGTAATTACTAGGGGTTTTGAAACCGCCGGTAATTACCAGGAGTTTTGAAACCGTCGGTAATTACCAGGGGTTTGAAACCGTCGATAAATATTAGGGGTTTCAAAACACCGGTAAGTGCTGCTTTACCAGGGGTTAGTGAAAATCGCCGGTAATCCGTTAACGACGCTGGTTTTTCTATGGGAAAAACAAACCGCCGAAAACTCCTTTAACGGGGGTTTAAACCCCCGGAAATGCCATAAATAACCTCTAGTAAAAATTATTTTTGTTGTAGTGTCATAACGCATAATATACCTGAATTTTATTTTAGATATAACCTGGGTATATGATTTTCACGTTATTCAAATTCTTTTATATA
>Ga0214544_1008785_pt1 | contig 16452 bp, 5 predicted proteins | sample CNSS3metaG_FD_160074 | JGI IMG/M metagenome (GOLD analysis project Ga0214544, IMG submission 160074) | Root nodule microbial communities from cowpea collected in UCLA plant growth center, Los Angeles, California, USA - CNSS3 | ecosystem: Host-associated > Plants > Roots > Nodule | place: USA...
AAATTGCTTCCAACCAAGTCTTCCATGAAAGGACAAAACATATAGAGATAGATTGTCATTTGATAAGAGAAAAGATCAAGAAAGGGGTCATCAAGCTACTCCATATCAATACTCAACACCAACAAGCGGACATTTTGACTAAAGCTCTCTCCCCTGCTGTTTTCCACAATCTTATGACCAAGCTTGGGCTCCTCAATATATACGCCCAGCTTGAGGGGGGCTGTCAAAGTCAATCAAATTGCGATGCTTAACGGTCAAAACCAAGTCAAAGCGGTTACTGCAGAATAATTTCTTTTCTGCTCTTCTGTACCAGTATATATATTTTATACTTTTCCCTTTCTTACTCACTTTTTGCTGTAACGACAAAACGTTTACCCACTCATAATACAAAATTCAGTTTCGTTTTCTTCTCCCTCGTGTTCATGACTCTCGTAACCTTTCAACCCTTATGCAATGTCAGCCAACACCTCTATCCACGAGAATCAGGTTAAATAAGAGACACATTTGAATTGTTTCTATTATGTCACAAATAGTTCATTTGTTGTTCACAGTTTTGTGATCTGGTCTATTCTTTGATTTAGTGTTTAGTGTCACATGTGTTTCTTTATTTTTCTTTTATTCATTTGATCTTTATTTTTATTTTCGATATTCATTTTTCTAAAACATTTACTTTCTTCAAGTCTGTCTGCACTTTCTAAAACATTATGAGATTTAGTTTATGATTGTTCAACACATTTAAATTAAAATATTATTAAATTTGTTTCATTAAATAAGATAAATTACACTAAGTTTATATTTATTGAAATGATACTCACTATTTTAATTTTTTTATATTTCATGAGATTTTCTTTTTTTTGTAATAAAATTTTATAATAAATAACTTTATTTTGTTATTTTTTTAAGAATTTAATTAACAAGTAATTTCTTTTTAAATAATTATTTTCTAACAATTATAAAATTTTCAAGTATTTTTTTATCATGGAAAATATTTTATACAGAATATTTTTGCAAACAAATTGATAACATTTTATTATAAATTATTTTTCATAAAAAAATTTGTAATATTTCTTACGAGTAAAATTTTAAAAACAAAAATTGACAAAAAAATATGTATTTTTTAAGTAATGACTATATATATATATATATATATATATATATATATATATATATAACTTATTTACTTTAATAGAAAATGTATTAAAAATAAAGAATTATTTTTTCAAATTATTTCATCCAACTAACACAATATTAGATGATTTATGAAAATAAACTATACCGAGATAAATACAGCATATAGTACGTTCTCATTAGTAATATTTAATATAAATTAATTTAAACTTTAGAAAAATGTTTTTGAACATTTATATGATTTTGTTATTAATATAAGTAAAAAATAAATAATGATGATAATACTTACTTAATATTTTTTTATTTAAATTAACTTTTAAAAATGTTTTAATTTAAAGTAAACTATAGCGAGATGAATATAGCATATAGTACGTTCTCATTAGTAATATTTAATACAAATTGATTTAAATTTTAGAAAAATGTTTTTGAACATTTATATGATTTTTTTATTAATACAAGTAAAAAATTAATTATGTTGAGAATATTTATTTAATATATTTTATTTAAATTAATTTTTAAAAATATTTTTTAATTTTAAAAATTAGTTATTATTTAGAGTTAAAAAAATTAATATTAAAAATTGTATATATTTGATTTTTAATTTTTACATTTTATTCTAAATATATATGTAGATACTATGCTTGAGGGAAAATATATTCACACATATTTCAAGACAATTTCTTAGTTAACATTAAAGCGGAAATGTGTCAAGCGGGGTAAACAACTCAAATGCTCTCATGAAACGCGTTTAAAACATTAAATAAACTTAAAAAATATTGGTTAAAAAGACTAAATTCAAACATTTCTAAAGTTGGAAGACTAAATTAGGCGAAAATTTTAAAGAGGGACTAATTCTAATTTTCACTTAAAGTTAAGGGACCAAAAACATATTTAACCCATAATATATTATTATATGAGAGGGAAATTCTTATGGGATTTTATTAAAAGAAAATTTATCCCTAAGAATATATATATATATATATATATATATATATATATATATATTTACACTTACATTTTAATTATTTTTAATATAGTATAATTTATTTTATATATTTGGTTGTTATTCAGTAATTGCTATTAAAATTTCATTTACAAAACTAATAATAAACAATAAACAAATCATGAATAATTCACTTTACAATTAAAAAAAACAAATCAAATGTAACCGTTACTTTGTTCGCATGCTGAATTGCCACTTCAATTTTGCGGCAAGTGCGTCAAAATATAAATTAAGGTGGTTCTCCACTCACCCGTTCGACAACGATATTAACGGTCGGCCACCCAATCATAATACATCATGTCAAATAAATAAATTTTATTTGGATAAATTTAAGTTTCCACTCTTGGAAGTAGTATATTTAATAGTTAATTGTTTTCTTAAAACAGGTGGCGTGATGTTTAAAAATATTTATTTAAGAATAAACATACTCTGAGTAATTTTTTTTAAGACTTAAATACCTTTTTATTCTTTATTTTCGTAGTGTTTATTGCGGATAGTCCTCATTTTGACAGAATGTTTAAAATGGTCATCATTTTTACCGAATGTTTAAAATGGTTCTCATTTTTGCAATTCGTGTTTTATTTGGTCTTTTTCTGTAACACCGTTTAAATCATTAACAGAGCATTGTACAGGTGACACGATTATTAGGGTGTGTTACGTGTACCGTAAATAGGTGTGGTATTTAGATATTTGGAGATAAATAAGTGAGATATGGTTTTGGTAAGAAATGTTTGGTCAGTTGGTGAGTTTTGGTAATATTGTTCATCCATTCCCAATTGGTGTTGTTGTTATCTTCTTCTTCCTGCAATCCCATTATATAGGTATGTTACGGTCCCAATCTTCTTCCTTTACCTCTGGTTGTAATCATTGGAGACAACCGTGTTGTATCACTTTGTGCACTGTTGGTGGTTCAACGAGAAATGGATTAACCCCGATTTGTAGCTGCGGAGAGATTGCACCTTTGAGGATGACAAGAACTCCAAAGAATGTTGGTAGAAAATTTTGGGTATAATCTGTTTTTATTTTTGTGTTAATAATAAATTGGTTTTAATTTTTGGTTTATTGATTTACAAAGTGGTGGTTCCAATAATGTGGACTGCAACTTTTTCAAAAGGTGGTGTTGATGAAAAGTATGTCATCATCATGACCCAAATGAGGCAGATTAATGATTTAGAGAAGTCATTGAAGGCTGCAATTAATAATAGGGTTCACTTGTGTTGTTATTCTATTATTCGTATTGTTATTGTGTGTAATCTTTTAAAGTCTAATCTGTTTTGTACTATTGTTAAATGAAGAAATGAATTAGTTTGATTATGTTGATATTAGTTCCAAAATGACATCTTAATCTAAGCATTGAAGTAAGTGATATTGATCTAAGCTTGGGAAAAATTAAATTGATCTAAGTCTGGAAGAAGTTAAATTCATAACATTAATTCATCCTCATCAAAATGCATTACATCAATGTTTGGCAAAAGTGAAATTGAAAGAAGTTTAAGGAAAGTCAAAATGCAGTACATCAATAATGAATTCTACATCAGAAATTCCAAAAAAATAACTAAGACGTTTGTAGCTGCTATCATGGCCTCCTTCTAATCTGTAATTTCATCCTAAACCGCTGAGATGGTTCTTCTGGTGTTGGTAGTGGTGTTACTTGACTCTCCACTTCATTCCTTGGTGGTTGAGTTATTTGAGTTTCAGCAGTTGGTGCATTCTCAGCAGTTTGGGGCATCTAGTGCAGTCTTAGCAGGTGTTGCAGTCTGCTCATCCACAGGCTTATCTGGGCAATTGTTCTTGTTATGTCCAATTTGACGACATATGCTACATTTTTTTTCTATGACCTACTTTGCTAATTTGTGTGTTATCCTTTCTCAACTCCCACTCTTCCAACCTTCTTTTTTTCTTGGGTCTTCCTGGTAAGATCCTCTTATGTGGTGGATGGACGTCAGGGTAGGGAGTTTTTTCCCATAAGACTTCACCATTGACTGGAAAGATGATGTATTGATATATTTCTTCGTAGATGGATCTCCTGAAGCAGATTGGTATGAAGTCCTCACCAATAAGCAATTCCAAGAACCATGTCCAAGTTTCTTTGTTTTCAACTTCCACAACAGCATATGCTAAGAGAAGTAACTGATCATTAGCATCTCTACCCACAACACTCAACAACTCACCTCCGTATTTTCCTTTTAAAAAACAGCCATCCAAACCTTTGATGGGTCTACAAAAGACAAAGAAATATTTACATGCTTTTAAACATGAGTAAAACCTCTGAAAAATTGCTTCATCAGTATCATTTTCCACTTTGATTTTTATATTTGACCCAGGATTACATTTTAGTAATTCATGTGCATATTCGTAAATTCTTTTATATTGCTCTTTAAAGTAACACAATGGGGGACCACTGCTACAATCAATTACAAATAAAATAATGGGGACCATTACACCAACATCGACAACCGACAAACAAACCAACTAAAATAATATCCCACTGAACCCCATCTACAGACATAAACTACACAAAATTATAGAAGTAATTTAGAAACCATGCAAAACATCACAACAATCGAAAGACAAACAAACCCCAAAATAGAATTACGAAAACTCTAACCCACGAGCAAACACAACCCAGAAAACCCTAAACCCACTTACCTCGTTGATGATAATTAACTGGAAAATTGAAATGAAGAGCGCAACTGCAATCCAATGATGAAATGATAAGTATTAGTTGTTTTCTCTGCAAATCCGAGCTCAAGAAAGACGAAGATGAAGAAATTTTCCCTAAATTGAAAAATTAACGTTAATTAGCCATATGTATAGTACACGTAACACACCCTAATACAAACTATGCCACCTGTACAATGCTCCGTTAATGATTTAAACGGCGTTACGAAAAATGACCAAATAAAACACGAATTGCGAAAATGAGGACCATTTTAAACATTGGATAAAAATGAGGACCATTTTAAATATTCTGTCAAAATGAGGACCATCCGCAACAAACACTACGAAAATGAGGACCAAAAAGGTACTTAAGCCTTTTTTTTTTAATGATAATGGATCATTTTCTAAAATACATTGCCAATTGACTATTCCGAAATAATATTAATAAAAAGAAGTAAAAATAGATATACATAGAACTAGAAATTTTGAAAAGTCTATCATTTTTTATACTTAATTAATTGTTAAAGATAAATTAAGAAGGGTTGCTTACTTAAAAAACATTAATTTAATAAAATAATCTAATCAATTTGAGAGAAAATCCTAAGAATAAATTAGACCACATAGAAAAGTTGTATTGTAATTCTAGTATAATAAATTAATTCAACACATTAATGTTATAAAATGAAAATGCTAAGCTATTGATTAGAGCGGGAGAAAGTTAAGTAAAGACAGGTTAATTTTTTATAAGATGTAGGCTTTTTATTTTGAAAGTGTTGTCTTCGACAATAAAATTTTTATTATAATAAAATAAAACATATTTGGTGTGTCTAACGTGTATTTATAGAGCGAAATAAGTATTATATGCAAATGAAGATTGTGTTTTATTACACCAAAACATAAGATCTTGATAAGATACAAAACGAAGATTCAAATATAAAACATAAGATAACAATGCAAGAATTTGTTTTTGTACTACACCTAGGCGGCCTAATCTGACTACAACTATGAGATCCGCCTACATAACCCCTCAAGGACGCAAACGATCCCCATGTATGTCGAACAAGCAAGAGTAAGCGGCCTAAGCCGCTAACTTAAGAAAATCGAACGAGAATTTGATAGACATAAAACATTACCAATCAGGCCCCTAAGGCCCATAATAATCAAACTGTGGGGCCTGGGTTTGGTCCAGGCCCATTTGAGGCCCAATCAAAAACCCAACCCATTACGTGACCAAACATAATTAATAATCTATAAATATGCATGGACCCCACGAATTAAAGGTACGCATTCATTAATCCCTTAATCACGAGATTTAACTTTCTGAGGAATTCCTTGTTGACTTGAACGTCAGAGTCTTCTCCGCAAGTAACCCCTCTCGGGTCCGGACTGGTGCAAGCTGACACGTCTGAGGATAGCATGCATCAGTCGAAGAGGAGCCTACTGAGGAGATTACGGATTGAGGTAAGGTAGTATTCGTGTTTGACATCTCTTATTTGTTCTCCACAAGAACAGTTTTAAATAGCTAAATTAAAATGTAAGAAAGAACTTTAACAATGCAAAAAAAAAAGTAAGAAATATCATGCGAAAGCTTTGTAAAGTGAAGATAAACTAGAGAGAAAAAATTTAAGCTCTAAAATAAAATCTAAGTGCTCTAATATGTAAAATGAGAAAAAGATTAATAAAGGAGCTATACAAAGTCTTGTACATAAATTAATATTATTATACAAAGTCTTGTATATAAATTAAAATTAGGGTTAAGTATGTTTTGAGTCTCTGAATTTTGATTTAAATTTGAAATTCGTTCCTATCTGAAACTTCGATGCATTTTGTTTCCTAAACTTTAAAAATGAATGAATATATTCCTTTTAACCCAATTACATAAACTTTTTTGGACATGTCGAATACATTTCAAGTTAGTATTGAAGTTATTTACACCGTTTAACACATTCTCAGTTCAATATCTGTTGGGAAATGTGTTCGACACCTCAAAAGAAGCTAACATATATGAGTTGAAAGGACTATATTCATTCATTTTTAAAGTTTATGGATTAAAATGTATCGAAGTTTCAGACATAAACAAATTCTAATATTAAGTCAAAGTTTAGAGACTAAAAACATATTTAACCCTTAAAATTATTGCATGTAAGTGAGATAGAAGAAGTGGAAAATTGGATTATACAAGTGATTTCAAATTGTTACACTTATGAAATGAAAATAACAAACCGAGATAAAACCTCATGAGCATACTTCCTTTGACAGATAAAACTCCATGTTTATTCTCGATGTGTATTAAGCAGAATTTCAACTCCAAGAAAATATCTCATCTTTCCTAAGTTAGTCATCACACATTCTTTACATCATTCCCAATATAAATTAGATCATCCACATATAGACTCACAACTAAAATTGTACCTCCCCAGCTGACTTTGTAAACAATGTATGTTCACAAAAACATCTTTCAAAGCCATTTTGTAAAAAAAATCCTTCTATCTTATTGTACCATGCCATTGGTGCTTGTTTGAGTCCATATAGTGCCTTTCTTCGCTTGTGCACTTTCTCTTCTTCTCCCTTGTTTATAAACCCAATCAGATGTTGTACATAGATTTCTTTCGTAAGTTCTCCATGAAGAAATGCATTTTTCACGTTCAGCTGAAATATGATCCATCCATTTTGTGCAGCCAATGACAAGATTATACGAATAATGTCTAGTTTGGCCATAGGTGCGAATACCTCTATATAATCCACTCCATAGTGTTGTGCATATCCTTTTGATACCAGCCTTGCTTTGTACTTGTCAATATCTCCATTTTCCTTGAGTTTGGTCTTGTATACCCATTTAACTCCAATTGCCTTCACTTCTTTCGGCACCTTAGTTAATTCCGATGTTTGATTTTTTTTTTTCTATAGCTTCCATCCTCTTTTATTATTGCAACACGCCATTTTTTACTCTTGACAACTTTTTCAAAAATTTCTAGATCAATTGTTGTTGTAAGCATCGCCCTGGTATCATCATTAGACAATCCTTCTCCTCCTTCATAATTTGCCACCCAAGCAGGTTCTCTATGATGCCTTCTAACCCTCCCTTCAAGTGGAGTCTCAAGTACTGGATTGTGAGCCTCAATTCTGGAATCTGTTTCAACAACATTTTGTGACTCTGCTTGTTGTGGCTCTTCACTGTCTGGTTTGTCAAGTTGTATACCAGAGCTTTTCTTATCATGTTCCTTTCATTCAACAATATCCTGTTGATTCTCTGCTTCATTGTGCTCTCAATTCCAACCCTTATACTCTTCAAATATTACATCCCTGCTAATTATATTTTTTTTTGTTGACAAGATCAAATAGCCTGTAATCCCGAACAAAATTATAAATCTAATGTAATATCATAATAAGGTCAGCCTTGATTACAAATAATTTTAAAAGGCAAGAATTGATCTTAATATTATCACATTATGGAAATCAAATCACAGAAAAATCAGAGCACAAAATCAAACATGATCAGAAAAATTGATTCTAATAAGTAGAAAAGATATTGCTTAGTGTAAGATCCGAGAAATTTAAATAATTAAATTAATAATTATTTAATAAATGAGGGTAGGGGAAGCCTTTATGGCACTTAATGTTAATTGTTGTGATGTGGAAAAGTACTAGTTCAAGTGGTTGAGAGTACTTTAATTGTGTGAGAGGACTTGGGTTTAAGTCCTATGTATGCCTTTGTGTGTTATTTTAATTTATGCATTATTTCGTAGTATATTTGAATGATAGACGTGATAATATAATCCTAAAATTTAAGAATTATCATAAATGTGAATTGGTTGAATTGGTTGTGCAATTGACTTGATAATTGATGGATTGTGGGTTCAAACCTTGATGAGAACAAATTAATCTTTTTATTTTTGCTATAATACTTGTGGTCTGAATGTGAAAGTGTGGGAAAGCCCTAGAGGTAATGGGCAGCCAAGGGAGTTGGAAAAACAGTCCATAATGGCTTATGAAAGGTAATAATAGACATTAAAAAGCTAACTTTCGTTTTATTTCTTTTTATCACAATTAGGAGCCATATAAAAAGGGAGAGTTAGGCAATTAGAAGGGTTTTGGAAGTCTGAAAAATTAGAGTGAGAAAGGATCACGAATTTTGAGTGCGAAAGCGAATTGGGATTGAGAGCAAAATAATGGTGGTTGAGAGAGCAAAAAGGGAGGGTTCTAGCTATCACAAAGTCAAGGTTAGGCAACATTTTGAAGCAAAGATTCACAAGTTAGGGGAGCTCCTTTTCTATTCAACTATATGTTTATTGAGATGAATTTCGTGTATAGTGTAATGAGCAGTAATTATGTACCTTTTGCCATGTGAATTGTTTGACAACATGTTGTGAATTGGGGTGTGGGGTTGTTTTGTTGTAATGTGATAAAACCCTTATGGGTTTGTATGGAAATTATGGAGTTATGTACTGATGATGTGTAAGGTCTGATTTCGTACTTTTGGGTGACTAATTAGTGTCCAAATCATGCGCATAATGTTGTAATCTGAGATGTTTTGTTTGGCATAGTAGAATGGGGTTTTGGGCATGTTGGGATAGGTTTCTGCGTGCATTACAGGGGGGATAATTGCTACTCTCGCTCAAGCTACCTAGGCTCGCCTAGGCGAGAATAGCAGGAAGAAATTTTGGATTGTGTTTGCATATCTCGCTCAGGCGAGAGCAACTCGCCTAGGCGAGGATTCGCGAAAGGGTGAGGTTGTGCTCGAGGGTCTCGCCCAGGCGAGGAAACCATGTTTTGAGCGACAAAGTCCCTCGCTCAGGCGAGAGGTACTCGCCTAAGCGAGAAATCGAGGTAGATGCATGTGTGTTCTGCTGTTTTGGCCGCCTAGGTGAGAGAGGTTGTGTTGAGCGAAGAGAGGACTCGCCCAGGCGAGATGATCTCGCCTAAGCGAGACTTAGTATGTAACGTTGGTAGCACGCTCGCTCAGGCGAGGAAGCTTAGCTTGAGCGAGACAGGCCTTGTCGCTTAAGCTAAGGCTTCTAGCCCAAGCGAGTTTAATGTGCAGTTTATGTATATTGTTTGTACGCTTTGATGAAACATGGATCAGGAGATGTTGTGCCATGAGCGGGTAGGTTCATGGATGGTGGATAACATGTGATGGTATGAGTGGGGAGGTTCATACTCGATTACTCTCCTTAGGGATACGAGCGAGGTAAGTTCGTATGTTCTGTGCTCACAGTTGAGAGATGCTGCATGCGGGGAGGTACGTAGCTTGTGGATCACATGTGTTGGACTACGAGCGGGTAGGTCCGTAGAGTAGGACTACGAGCGGGGAGGTTCGTAGAGGCAGGACCACGAGCGGGCAGGTTCGTGTGAGCATCAGAAATCCTGAGTCCATGACTAACCTTGTGTTATGTTAGTAGTTGAAAAGCCTTGGGGCGTGTTGAGAATGTAACTAAGATGTAATTGTGATACTAAGATTGGATGTTTTCTATTATTTAATTTATGTGATTTTTATATATATTGTTGAGCTCACCCTTTTTGTCTGTACTTCGCGATGATCGTGTAATTTTACACGGGAGCAGTTGATGATATAGGTAATGTTCCTAACACTAGAGATGGAGAGAGGGACTAGCTGAGAATTAGAGCTAGGGAATTACTATGTTTTAAAGTTTTATTTGGAACATGTAATAAATTTTGGAATTATTTTTATGTATTAAATGATTGTCACATTGAACATTAAATTTTGTTTTGTTCCCGCGGCGGGAATTAATGAAGTTGCGACGTTCAAGCTTCTTTTTATATCTTTAAATATTTAATTAAGTAATATCTTTTAGGGATGTTACACTTAGAATCATATCACTACTTTCTTCATCTAGAGGAGTGGTATCACACAATCTCGTAGCACAAAATCAATTATTATAAGAAAAAATGATTCTAATTATTAGAAGAGATTCTGCTTCTAAATATTATAATCATATCACTATCCTCTCGATCTAAAGTAGAAGTGGCATAACATTGAGTGGGGATGAAAATATAAAAATATTAGGTTGCTATTAGTTGCAAGAAATTGTGGTGTGAGTGGACAAACCGTAAAAAAAAATACACAAAAGATTAAAACATAATTTTTCTTTTTATTCATTATTATTATTTATTGTCATGTTTATTATTATTTAGAAAAAGAAAAATAAAATTTCCAAAGAAAATCGTACTTACTTTTATTTTTTTTAAATATATTTTTATTTTTTATTTATATTCTTTTTATTAAGCTAGACGAAATTGGGTCACGGTCCCAAATATAATTAAGAAAGGCCTCAAGCCTAGTAATATAAAAAGGATTCAATTCCCAAGGTTAGATCTATCTAGAAAAATATACACTTAATATTAATATATGATATTTGACTCTTGCTAACTTGAGCGTCAGAGTTCCTATATAGGTACCCACCCACCTGGAGGTATCATCAAGAGGTAGTCCAGAGTCACTTCATACATTTAGGAGAGGAAGATAGAAGTCTCTTGGGACAAGGCTCCTTGTAAGAACATCTTCAATCTAAACAATCTTATCTAAGTTTTTAATACAATCCACTTTATAACATAAAGATAACCAATTAGTAAAAATTAAAAACTAAGTTATTTTTATGATTAAGTCATTTTCTAACTTTATTTGTAAAACAAACCAAGTATGAACAATTAAACATCATCAATAAAATATAAAGATAAATCCAATGTTAAAAGTATAGGTAAAATGTGTTCAACAACCAACTTAAAAATCCAAATCACTTGACAAAATTTTTAGAAATTGGATTAAACTTTAAAAATTATGTATGAGCTCAACTTGTTAACATTCCTACTTCAAACTCAAAACAAATCAAGATATTTTATTTCCTCTTTATATACAAAATCTAATTCTCTTTACTTACATTGGATTAGATCTTATCAAGTACTATACGTCTTAATATAGTTCTATTTCTTTGACATATTTATACCTAGATTTTTACTTTTAAGGTGTGTACAATACTTTCTTTCAAAGAAAAAGATATCAAGTTGATGAGTTCATCTTCAAGCTTTGCGCACAGGATGGAGACTTCCATGGAGTAGATGAAAGCACAAAAGCAAGTATTTATGATGGTGAGAAGGTGCAACTATGGTGTTTGGAGGGAGCTCTCAAGTGAGGTTAGACCAACAATCAAGGAAGGAGGCTAGAAGAAGCCACTAAAGGGAACTCTAGCTTAAGTTGATTCACAAAATGAGAAGTGTCTAGAGTCATCTTAACAGAGTTTATATGCTATATTTATGAACAGTTTTTACAAGGTCCTAAGATCTCTATTTATAGGAGACAATGAGAGCTAAGTGAGCTAGAAAAATGGAGGGAAAAATGATCTACAATGTGGTAATTTGAGACAAAAAAAGAACAAGAGGATGGTGTGACTTGTCAACTGAGCAAGTCATATGAACATGCTTAAGGGCGATAATTGGAGAAGCTTGCCCATCAAGCTTGACTCAATTTCTAAACACTTTATGCGCTCTCCTTCAAGACCCGTTTAAGAGTCTCAACATCTCATTTGGTCCAACACACTTCCAAGCCCCACAAGCCTTCCAAGACCTAATACATGACTCAAAGAAAACTTTATTCTACGGGATCCATAATACAAAATCCAAAATTAAATCCTAACCTAACCTAAGTCTTATATGCTCAAAGGAAACTAAATTTTCTCGTATCCTCCTCGTCATAGTTTTGATGGTTGGTTAACTAAATGTTTCTCATCAAGTACTTATATCTGTATAACTGTCACTAATTAAATATAAAAGTATTAAGCTAAAATATGGATTAAAATGCAATTGTATTTCAATTAAAATATTGTTTAAATATTTTCCCTATTGCCATTATATTAGTAAATATTACTTCAAGATTTATAATATTGTAAGCGCGCTGATATAACATGCACCATATTTATAATATTTTTATTTTGACGTTGAATCCAGTTAAACGAATAAGTTTATAATTGATATTAAAATTAAAATTATTTTAAGTAATTTATTTCATATCGGAAATATGAATATCAAACTCTAAATATGTAACAATATCTAACCTAAAATTACTTTAAATTAATGCTTTTATATCTAAGATGTGAATCCGAAATTTCAAAGGTTAAAACTATTAATGAAGTATTGTACTATTTACCATGAAATAAATTGAAACATACAATATAAAACCACATTTTTTTAAATAACAGATAATGGCACTTTCGTGACTCTTCTGAGTTCAATTAGCCCCAAGAAATCCAACTCCTACATAAACCCTCTCACACGCATTCATTCGTGCATACACATTCAATTCCATTTTCAACACAATAACACAACTCAATTAGTTCCCCCCAAAATGACACGTCATTCCCTCCTCCTTTCTCTGTTATTCTTTGCGTCCACACTCTCTCGTCTCGTCCTAACTGTCACCGCCGGTCACGCTTCCGGTTTCACTTCCGGGGATACCGACTTTATTCGCGAAAGCTGCAACGCAACGTTGTATCCTGACCTGTGCTTCTCCTCGCTCTCTCGCTACGCCGCCACTGTGCAACGTAGCCCCGGCAGCCTCGCGCGAGTGGCCGTCGCCGTGGCGCTTGCCAAGGCGCACGGCGCAGCGGCCTATCTCTCGCACCAGACCGCAGCGGTGGTCGATGAGGATTCCGGCGCAGGTGCCGGCGCCGCCGTGAACGACTGCTTCGCAAACCTGGAGGACGCGGTGGACGAGATCCGCGGCTCGCTGAAGCAGATGCGGCGACTGAGACCGAACGAGGACTCCGGTTCGGTCCGGTTCGGGGTGAGCAACGTGCTGACGTGGATGAGCGCGGCGCTGACGGACGAGGAAACGTGCACGGACGGGTTCGAGGGCGTAGAAGAAGGTCCCGTGAAGACGAGCGTATGTGATCGCGTAACAAGAGTGAAGAAGTTCACAAGCAATGCTTTGGCGCTGGTGAACGGTTTCGCTAATAAGTTATAATTTGCCACCAATTAGTCTCTGTCGTTTTTGTTGTTTACTTTGGCTTTTGGTTTTGTGTGTGAATGCTTTGTAGTAATTTAGTTTCATAATCTTTTTCAAGTATAGTAATTTAGTTTTATTACTTTTTTATCTCTAATAACTCTTTATGTTTGTCTTTCGCTCAGGGAAAATTTTTCATAGGATTTTCGTCTTCTTTTCGGGGGTAGATTTGAAAAAAAATTATCAAAGTGGTTTATTGGGAAGTAGTTGTTACGGTAACATTACTTTAATTCAAAACGTTTTTAAAATTAAAGTTGTGTGAAAGTAATAACTTAGTTTAGAATATTTTAAAAGGATAATAATATTTTACTACTAAATTTTGACAAGTTTCTCTTACAACATAAGGTGTGATCTTTTAAATGATTTTGAAATATTGAGAATGAGAAAAAGAAAAAATGAAAAACCATTTAAAAATCACAATATTGAAAAATCACTCAATATTTCAAAATTATGTAAAAAATAACACCTTATATTATAAGAGAAAGTTGTCAAAATTTAATAATTAAACTATCACTCTTTTTTTAAAATTGAAGTTGTGTTACTCTCGTATAATTTCTATATAAATTGAATTAAATTGTACCTGTTATAATTTTAGTTTAAATTGTGGTGTCATCTTGACACATATCAAGGTGTGTCAAGACTTACCCATCAATTTTCTCAAATCTATGGTAACTTTTCAAAAAACATCCACCCAAACGATGTTGGGAAACAGTATAAATTCATGTGCATAATTTGAAAAGTTTTTAATTAGTTTATATTACTGGTTTGAATGAGAAATCTTAGTCATTTCAGTGTGAAATTTATGCGAATAAATATCTATGAATAATTAAATTTAATAGTAGTGGCCAAATAAGTTGAATAAAAATAAGTAGAAAATTTTGATGTAACAAAAATTTGAGTTAGGAAAAGACAAGAGTGTAGGATTTTTACGGGTAGAGTTGTTGAAACAGAATTGAAGCAGATGGTGTTAGGATTAGAAAATTGTGACCGGATTTTTTTGTTATCTTTCACGCAAAAGATCTCAGGAATTTCTGACTGAATCTGCTGTATGGACAAGCCTTTTAGTTTCGAGATATTTAGAAGTATTTCAAAAGGAGTGAGAGAAAATAAAAGAAGTTTATTAAGGAGGGAAAGAATGAATGTATTTGGTGAAAAAAAGCCATTACTGTTGGCCTCGTAGCATGATACTTAAAAGTTTGATATTTAAAATAGAAATTATGGTGTGTAAACTCACAAAATCTCAATAAATAAATAAATAAAAGGTGGAAAAGTGAGTTATTTATGTGAGAGAAAGCTATCACACGGGTAAAAAAGGAAACAAAAGGTCATAAGTAAAAAATGATTGTTCAGTTAATTCTGCTTATAAATATATATATAGTAGAAAACAAAATTAGGTTTTCTATTATATTGGGAAGAAAAAACAGAAAAAAGATGAGTGACCGTTAAGAGACAATTACTGCAAAACTACGTAATTCATTGAACTCATTGAACTCACTTGCATTATTATCTGTTACATTATCTAATAACCTAAAAACCACAACCAAGATTCTGCAACTGTGTTCATGTTTAGGAAAACAGAATGAAATATCCTCTGGTTTGTTGTTGTCTTAAGTCATGGAGGCAGGCAAATTTATGTGTCTTCCAAGATGAGAGGTTTGATGAAGATAAAATAATCTAACAAGTTGCTTTATTCATCATTCATCATAGGACAATAACATGGGACTTTGTTTTTTCAAAAAACTTTTTCTCAACACTTAAATTACCTATATTTGTTATTAATTCACAAAAGAACTTATCATTTTTTTAAAGGAGTATGTTTTTTAAAATTATATTCAGAACTTTTTTAAATAAGTTAAGGCTCGTATAAGTTACTATTATCTAACCATTTATCATCAATATACAGGACATATTTATGATTCTTTTCATATTAAACTATGTTGAATTTTTTGAAAAATTATTTTATTAGAAAATTGTAAACAAACTCATAAAAAATAATATATTATCTCCCACTTAAAATTTTAAGACAATAAATTTATAATTATTTTATATATTATTTATTTTATTGATCTTTATTCAATATAACATTTAAATTCATATTTAAATTTTAATAATATATTTTATGATATGTTAATATTATATATTTTATTATTATACTCAATACTAATATTATAGTCCGGTATGTTTTCACGATGATTAAACGCCAAATATTCATATCATGAGAATAATTCATAGGAGTATGTGTTCGGTGAGGGAAAAAGAATCTTAATTCACCAATGAACTAATAAACTTTGAACTATTATTTTCAAAAGTTGAGTAATCTCCAGGTAACAGCATTATTTATGGAGTATTTGGAAACATGATCTATAAGCACTTAAACAAATAAAATAATATTTTTTACTATTTTATTTCTTTTTCATTATTTTTCGTTCTTGTAATAAGTCACTGCCGCAAAGACGGCAAGAGTTGCTGACTCCTCGAAAAAACTTTGAGCTCACAAGTGTTGCATTTTGCACTTTGATATTCTAATACTCTTTGTAATGATAAAAAGTAAGAGGGAAATGTATTAAAATGAATGTTATTCTTATCATAAATGTTATGTTTTCTCACTAATGAGTTGGTAATTCAATAGATTATATATATATATATA